>Ga0194132_10002037_pt1 | contig 39154 bp, 38 predicted proteins | sample TA2KigOf80mmetaG_FD_148612 | JGI IMG/M metagenome (GOLD analysis project Ga0194132, IMG submission 148612) | Freshwater microbial communities from Lake Tanganyika, Tanzania - TA2015054 Kigoma Offshore 80m | ecosystem: Environmental > Aquatic > Freshwater > Lake | place: Tanzania: Lake...
CCGCTTTCCCGTGCTGTATGTGCCGGAGTTTGAGATCGCCGCGAAGAAGACCCGTTTGCCGCTGCCCCTGCTCATGGCCGTTACCCGCCAGGAGAGCGCTTTCGACCGTCACGCCCGATCCGTCGCCAATGCCCGCGGCCTGATGCAGCTGCTGCCGAGTACGGCACGCTGGGTCGCCGAGAGAACGCGCCAGAAGGCGCCTTCGGAAGCCATGTTGTATGAGCCCAGAATCAACATCGGCCTCGGCAGCACCTACCTCGCCGGACTGCTTGGCCGCTATCAGAATCAGCTGCCACTCGCTGCCGCTGCCTACAACGCCGGCGAAGGCCGCGTGAAACGCTGGACCGCCGAGGCAGTAGGCATGCCGATGGATGTGTGGATCGAAACCATCCCTTTCAACGAAACTCGCAACTACGTGAAAAACGTACTGGCCTTCCGGGTGGTCTACGGAATCCTCACTGAAATGCCCCAGCCTGCGCTCGGGGACCATGAGATGCATGTGCTGAAGAAAACCCTCACCGCATCGAGATGAGCGGGCTGATCGACATCGGCGCCAATCTGCTGAGCAGCCACTTTGACACCGATCTGGACGTGGTGCTGACAAGAGCGCTCACCGCAGGTGTGGAACGCATACTGATTACCGCATCAAATCTGCAGGCGGTGCCGGAAATCCTCGACCTCATCAGGGTGAACCGCAGGCGATCCGACTGGCCAAGGTTGTACTGCACCGCAGGTATTCATCCCCACGAAGCAGCCTCCGCGCCGGCAGGCTTTTCGGCAGCCCTCATCGACTGGTTCGAAGATCCTGATGTGGTGAGTGCCGGTGAAGCTGGTCTCGACTACAACCGGAACTTCTCACCAAAAAACATCCAGCGCGAGGTGTTCAGTGCGCAGATCGAAGCTGCGCGCGCTGCGGATATGCCACTCTTCGTGCACGACCGTGAGAGCGGCGGCGACACCCTGGAACTGCTGCGCGACGGTAACGTCAATCCGGAACGCATCGTGATCCACTGCTTCACCGGCACGGCAGCGGAGCTCGACGCCTATCTGGACACGGGTTTTTGCATCGGCATCACCGGTTGGGTGTGCGACAGGAAGCGGGGTGAACTCCTGCGCTCACTCGTAGCCCGGATCCCGCTTGATCGGTTGCTGATCGAAACAGATGCTCCATGGCTGCTTCCTCAGGACTTGCCTGCACCCGCGCGCAAGCGCATGAGTCGACGCAATGAACCGGCCACCCTGCCACACATTGCTACTACCCTCGCCCACCTGATGCAGGTCGATCCAGACGTGCTGGGCGATGTTACCCGCGCCAACGCGATCCGGTTTTTCCGCCTGGAGCCGTGAGTCACGCGGCTCAGACGGATTGCGCAATCCTTCGATACCAGGCACTGACCCGTTCGCGGGTCAGTGGTGCATCCAGTTCGTGTTTCGAGTATCGAAGCACAGGAACGCGTGCGCCGTAGCGCTCAACCCCGTCATCTATCCGCGTGACGTCAATGACCTGAAGCCGGACACCGCGCAGTTCTGGCATACTCATCAGTAAATCCAGCGCGGATTCGCACAGGCTGCAATCCGTCGTTCCCAGCAGCGCCAGCGTTTTTACTTCACCCATCACACGTTCCAAAACGTTATCTGAAGCCCGATGCCACATTTTGCCCTGCGATTCGCGGATTCCCACAGTGCGGCGCGATATCCGCTCCCCGTCGCCGGGCCACTTCTTTTCTTGGGCCAGGGTGAATCACGGATCATCCGCGCCGACTTGCCGCCACTTCCAGCGCATTGGATTGTCGCCGCCAGCTTTGTTACCCCCGGTGCCATCACACCCACCCATCAATTCCGGTTGCTGACAAACGAACACACGTGGTCACTCCTGCCGGTGCCTTCACAGCCTGGGCAACGCCCTGATCTCACGGCTATGGATCCGTCGGTCAGCGTACACATCGATTGCTGGCATACCCATGTCTCGATTCAAGCGCCGCGGATTGAACTTGTCATCAACACCACAAGCGCACCCCGACACTATCTGCTCTGCATTTCCGCGCGGCCCGTGCAGCTCGATGTTGGCCCTGCGAGCGCGGCTTGCATCGTTGCGGATCCGCCACAGAAGCTGTCGCAGATGACCGCAGCTGATTCGGTGCGGCATCACATCTGCTCACCCACCAGCGTGGCGATGCTCCTGCCGGGTGCCGCGCGTGATCCGATCGCCACGGCCTGTCGCGACAATGCGACCGGTCTGTACGGCAGCTGGCCCATGGCCGTTCGCACCGCAGCAGCAGCAGGTGCCGTTGCCGGCGTGGAGCTGCACGATTCCTGGTCCCAGGCATTGCACGTAATGCGCGAGGGTTACGCGTTTGCAGCTTCCATCCGGTACGCACCGGGGAGTCTGACGGGGGCGCCACTCGCCTCGACGGCAGGTCACCTGGTGGTCGTCCATAGCATCGGGGAAGGCCGGGTGTTGGTACATGATCCCGCTGCGGCGAGTGACGAGGCGACGGCGATATCCCATGACATCGATGAATTTTCGCGTGCATGGCTGGCCTCGCGAGGCGCAAGTTATATCATCGCGCCATGAGGCCAATCGTCACTTTTCTGGCCGGCCTTGCCGGTCTCGGTGCGTCCACGTCCCTGTTTACCTGGGGTCTCGTCACCTGGACCTTGCAGAATTTTTCACTCGTCTACCTGTGGCCGTTCAATGGCCCTGCGGCACTGCAACCAGTACACGTGCTCACCGTCGGACTGGCGGGACTGCCGTTTGCATTCCACCTGATCGGCGGAGCTTCGGGGAACTCCGGCCAGACCGAGGCGGGAGAAGTACGTGACTGAGCCGCAGATTTATCTTCGCCCGCTGACATCAGATGACCGAGACGAGTTTCTGCGCATGAGCCAGGACAGCCGCGGGTTGCACGAACCCTGGATATCACCACCGACCACGGCGCGCGGCTTCGAGGCCTATATCAACCGGCTCGACAGTGACGATCACGAGAGTTTTCTGGTCTGCGAGAAAGCCAGCCGTGCGATCACCGGAGTCATCAATCTGAACAGCATCGTTCGTGGAACTTTTTTATCGGCAAGCCTCGGGTACTACGTTGCCGCCGCCTACGCCGAGCGCGGCTACATGCAGCAAGGATTGCTGCGGGTCGCTGAACATGCCTTCCGTGTCATGGGCCTGCACCGGCTCGAAGCCAACATCCAGCCGGAAAACCGCCGTTCGATCCGGCTCGTACAACGTTGCGGCTTCCGGCTGGAAGGGCTCTCTCCCAAGTTTCTCTTCATCGACGGCGCCTGGCGAGACCACGAACGCTGGTGCAAGGTCGATCCACGGCAGGGGCTCGAATCATGAGCCAGCCGACAGGATCCGAATCCACCAAAGTCGCTGTTCTGCGCGGTGGCTATTCACGTGAAGCGGAAGTCTCTGCGAAATCCGCGCGTGAAGTGGCTGCAGGGCTCGAAACTGCGGGATACACCGTTGCGATCATTGATCTCGGCAGCGCCCTCACCCGAGATCTGCTCGACTTCAATCCGCATGTGGTCTTTCCAGCGCTGCATGGTTCACCAGGCGAAGACGGCACGGTCCAGGGGTTTCTGGAAATGCTTGATCTACCCTACGTCGGCGCCGGCGTGCACGGTTCCGCTACAGCCATGGACAAGAGTCTCGCCAAGGCAGTGTTCGCGCGTGCCGGCCTGCCCGTTCTGCCTGATGTGGTGGTCGCGCCGGACCGGGATGTGTACGAAGCAGCAAGCGAAGTGCGACAAAAACTTGGGGAACGGATCGTCGTCAAACCTCTCGCGCAAGGTTCGGCCCTGGGAGTCCAACTGCTGCCGAATGGCGGCGACATCGCCGCCGCCATAAACAACAGCCGCGAAGCGGCTGCGGATGTGTCGGGTCCCGCCGCGGTGCTAGTTGAACCTTACGTCATGGGCCGGGAAATGACCGTGGGCGTGCTTGACCTTGAAGGCGCGGCCCCGCAGAGCTTTCCGGTCATCGAGATCCGCACCGCACAGGGAGAATGGTATGACTTTACCAACCGCTACACGGTGGGGCGCAGCGAGCACATTCTGCCGGCGCCGATCTCTTCACAAGCCAGTGCACGCATTCGCGAGATTGGTATCCAGGCACACCAGTCTCTGGGTTTGCATGAGCTCTCCCGCGCAGACCTTATTGTCACTGATGATGAATCGATCACGTTGCTCGAAGTCAACACATTGCCCGGCATGACCCCCACGAGCCTCTATCCGGATGGTGCACGCGCAGTCGGGTATTCGTTTTCAGCGTTGATGCAGGCGCTCGTCGCAAGTGCGCAACGACGCCACAAATCGAAAACGCACTTGAGCTAGGTCAGGAGACAACAGTCTCCGGCCGCTCCGCAAAACCGAGAACCACCGGGACCACCGAACGACCCAGACGCGCCGCTTCGAGTGGCGCAAATAGCGACTTCGCGTCTTCGATGAGCTGGCGTTGCATTGATGCGATGCCTTCGAGCAGTCCGGCAACGGAACTGTCCCGTCGCGCGAGATCCGCAAGACCGGCTAACGATTCTGCGCCTTGACTATGAACTTCCCGGCCATAGACACGCGTGATGGATTGATAGCTGGTTTGCTGGAAGTCCAGGGAGACTGCCGCCAACGCATCACTCTCGAAGCCGAGCGAAGCCAGGCGCAGCGCTACGTCACCGAGATCGCCCTGAAACAGCGACGATGCCTGCTCCGCAACTTTCACGATCATGTTGTCGATCGCCGCCAGGTCCGATTCACCAGTGCATCTTCAAACTGCTGCGCGTGAGTCGGATCCGCTCACGGCCGTCGGCGATCAGCTCCGGGTGCTGCTCCGCATCCGTTCGATAGATGGTCAGCCAAACGAGCACGCCGAGGGGTGGAAATGCGGTGCCTTCCGCGTAGAGCGACCACTGCAGGTAGCGTGCACGAAGAGGTGAATCGGCGGCCGGTGCAAGCCGGCCCCGCCCATACTTTTCGAGGATGTACTCGATCATCGCGCCAGATTCCGCCATCACCACATCATCATCGACGAGCGTCGGGATCTTTCCCGTAGGTGTGTCCTGGATGAAGAACCGACCACTGGTCGGCTTGAAAGTCACGCGCTCGAGTTCATGGGGTATCTCGAGTTCTTCGAGCAACCAGCGAACACGGACCGCACGTGTGCCCAGTGCAACATAGAGTTTGAGCATCTTCGACTCCACCCGTTAACCCTACGTTTTTCGGTCTTTCAGCCGAGCCGCTGAAACCTGGGTGGTCTCTTTTCGATGAGTGCCATGGCACCTTCCCGGGCATCCGGCGCGGCTACGAACTTCCACTGCACCCGCTCAGCCTCGCGAAGGGCCTGTGTATAGCCGGTCCCGAGATGCGAGTAGACCAGTTTTTTGGTTGCGGCAATGGCATGAGGAGCGGATGTTCTGGCGAGCCGGCGCACATAGGCGAATGCACGGTCCAGCAACTGCTCCGCAGGCACCACCTGTTCGACGAGGCCCATGTTCAGTGCCTCTGCTGCACTGATGCGATCACTCATCCACAAGAGATCGAGCGCTCGGCCGACACCGACGAGTCTAGGCAGCAACCAGCTGGACCCGTGTTCGGCAATGAGGCCACGTTTCAGAAAGACCGTAGTGAATGACGCGCTCTCGGCAGCGATTCGCAAATCACTCATGAGTGCCATGATGAGGCCACCACCTGCAGTTACACCGTTCACTGCACTGATGATCGGTTTCGGCGTTTCGAGAAAGTAGCTGAAGATTCCAGGCAACTCATCCGATGGCGGTGTTTCCCCGGCATCCGGACGGGACGTTACCTCTGCGAGGGTGGCTGAATCGAGTCCCGCACTGAATCCTCGCCCGGTACCGGTGAGAACGATTCCAACGACGCGGGTATCGGCCACACACGAATCAACGGCTGCTCGAATACCCCGCAATGTGTCATAGGTGAACGCGTTGAGCTTCTCCGGGCGGTTGAGCCGGATCAAGCCCACAGGATCAGCAATTTCGAGTTCCACATCCGCCACGTCGTCTCTCCCGCTTGTGATGAACGCAGAGGATAGAGGGCAGACCGATGCAAATCAGCATCGATCGCAGACCGCAGGCCTGGCGACGCGTGATCAAGCTGTTTACGAAACAGCCTGGTCAGCCATCCAGGGATGGTTAGCCCGCTAATACAGAATGAAAACGCTATACTTGGCGTGAGCAGGTGTCGCCCGCAGAAGATGAAAAAGTACATGGAAGGACTTGTTCACCAACCTCTGATAGAACACACGGTATTCCATGCTCGCCAGCACTGGCATTCGGCCAGTTGCGTCGTCGTTAAAGCGCCGTGCCGCCGTCCACCGGCAGAATGGCGCCGTTGATACCTATGCCGAGATCCGAAACGAGCAGCAAGGCGAGCGCAGAGACTTCTTCAACGGTATTGATGCGTTTGGTCGACGCTTCCGCCGCATAGTTGCCGAGGAACTCTTCGTAGCTGAGGCCCATCGACGCCGCGGCAGATCGTCCAGTGATCTTCATCAAATCGGTTTCCACGGCGCCAGGGCTGATCGCATTCGAGGTGATGCCCTTGGCACCATACTCGAAAGCCACCGCCTTGGTGAAACCATTGAGCGCGTGTTTGAAGGTGATGTAGTGGGAGCAGTTGGCCTTGTTGGCTTGTTTGCCTTCAACAGAGGAGATGTTGATGATCCTGCCGGAGCCGCGTTTTTCCATGTCTCGCAGCGCCAGCCGCGTGGCCCAGAACGCGGAGTTGAGAATCCAGTTCCCCGCCTGGTCCCAGGCGTCTATCGCCAATTCCGCAACCGGTGCAAATCCGGAGGAACCACCGGCGTTGTTGACAAGAATATCCACGCGCCCGAACTTCGAGAGTGCAGCATTGATCGTGGCTTCCACATCCTCGCGCCGAGTGACGTCCGCCGCAACGAACAGGGTTCGTGCCGGTAACCCAAGTTCCGCGATCGCCGCACTGCCTTTTTCCGGACTGCGACCGTTGATCACAACACTTGCACCCGCCTTGAGAAAGGCTTCGGCGAGCGCAAACCCGATGCCTCTCGAACCGCCGGAAATCACCGCGACCTTGCCGGTGAGATCTACGCTTCCCATGCTTTCGCCCCCCTCTGCAGCCGTTGGTGATCCCCATAGGCACAAGACTTAAAGAATTGCCTGCGCCCTGACCTCGTAAGCCTGCCCTGGTGGATCGAAAACGGGACCACGTATCAGACGTCGTAGCCCCGCTCATTGTGCAGCACGAGATCGAGACCCTCCACTTCCTCTTCATCGGTTACGCGGTTACCGGCGATCACATCGCTCACCTTGAGACAGAGCCAGGTCATGACACCGGTGTAGGCGATGGTCACCACGATACCGATGGCCTGCACGCCGAGCTGGCCGCCGATGTTGATGTCTTCCTGACCCGAAAAGAGCCCAAGCGCACTGGATGCAAACACCGCCGTCAATAACGTCCCGAGGGTTCCACCCACACCGTGCACCGGAAAGACGTCCAGCGAGTCATCGATCCTGAGCGAGCGCTTCACATAGTTCGTGGCGAGAAAACAGATACTGCCGGCGAGGATGCCGATGATCAGCGCGCCTGCCGGTCCGACGAATCCCGATGCCGGAGTGATTGTGCCAAGCCCAGCCACCATGCCTGTCACGGCACCCAGCGCACTCGGTTTGCCATAACGGATCCACTCTGCGGCCATCCACATCATCGCTCCGGAAGCTGCGGAGACATGCGTGACCAGCATCGCCATGGCCGCATCCCCGTTGGCCGCGAGTGCGGAGCCTCCGTTAAAGCCGAACCAGCCGACCCAGAGCATACCGGCCCCGGTGATCGTCAACGGCATGTTGTGTGGCGGCATGGGTTGAGACGGGAACCCGCGGCGACGTCCGAGCACCATTGCGGCGACGATGGCCGCAACCCCCGCGGTAATGTGCACCACCACACCGCCGGCAAAATCCATGACTCCGCGTGTGCCTGCTTCGCTGTCGCCGAGCTGGCTGAGGAAACCACCACCCCATACCCAGTGGCACACCGGCGCATACACCAGCAGCATCCACAACGAACTGAAGATCAACACCGCGGAAAAACGCATCCGCTCCGCAAATCCGCCAACGATCAGCGCCGGCGTGATGATGGCGAACGTCATCTGGAACAGTGCAAAGGCCGTTTCAGGCACATTGCCCGAAACGCTCTCCTGCGTGACTCCGGCAAAAAAGGCTTTCGACACACCTCCGATGAAAGCATTGCCTTCGCTGAATGCCAGGCTGTAGCCGATGACCAGCCAGAGGATCGACATGAGGCAGGTCAACGCAAAACACTGCATCAGAACACTGAGAACGTTTTTATTGCGAACAAGGCCCGCATAAAAAAGTGAAAGGCCCGGGATGGTCATGAAGAGGACCAGCGCCGTTGACGTGAGCATCCAGGCAGTATGGCCCTGATCTGCAACTGCCTCTTCCGCCGCAACACCACCACTCATGAGCAGCAGTGGCAACGCCGCCCCCAAACACAACGGCAAAGCCCGTCCCGATGTTCTCATCTTCCCTCCACCCGAGTTGTGCCCGGGCCGGCATGCACCAGACCCGGACAGTGTGTGTTTTGACCGTTATGGGGTGAGCAAGTTTGGTGCCAGCACCGGGAAGGCAGCGCATGTGCACCGCGAAGCAACCCAGGGAATCAGCCGTGTTTATGCATTGGCTTGGTTAACCCGCTGAAAGAAAATGGCGTTTTGCCGTTTATCGAGGCGCGATACGTGCGCCCAAAAACTCAAACCCGGGCCAGTTCATGCACCAGGATGGGGCCTCGATAGATGAAGCCGGTATAGACCTGCACCAAGTCAGCGCCTGCGGCGAACATGGCGCGGGCATCGTCAGAACTGCTGATCCCTCCAACCCCGATAATGGGTACCGAGGGTCCAAGTCTTTCGCGTATGCCACGAACAGTCGCAAGCGACAGTGGCAGCAGTGGTGGTCCGCTGAGTCCACCGGCTTCCTGTTGCCAGCACTCGTCCACACCGGGCCGCGTGATCGTGGTATTGGTCGCGATGATGCCGTCGATCCGCAAGGTGCTGACCACTGCGGCAATCGCATCGAGGTCCTCTGCAACCAGGTCCGGAGCGATCTTCACAACCACCGGCTTGGTGCGACCCCGCCCCACCCGCTCGCGGGCATCGAGTACCGCGGTGAGCAGTTCGCGCAATGCTTCTGGAGACTGCAGGGTCCGCAGTCCCGGCGTGTTGGGTGAGGAGAGATTCAAGGTGACGTAGTCCGCATACGGATACACCGCCTCGAGCCCGCGGACATAATCGCGGTGCGCTTCCTGTACAGGCGTGTCCTTGTTCTTGCCGAGGTTGACGCCCAGCAGGGTATCCCGCAGCCGATTGCGTGAACGGATGCCTTCAAGGCGCCGCACCATCGCTGAGAGCCCTTCACTGTTGAAGCCCATTCGATTGACCATTGCACCCGCAGGTGGAATGCGAAACAGGCGCGGCTGCGGATTTCCGGGCTGAGGCAACGGCGTCACCGTGCCCACTTCAACGTGACCAAAGCCCAGAGCGGCCAACCCTTCTGCAGCCCGTGCATCTTTGTCGAGCCCGGCGGCGAGGCCCACCCGGTTGGGAAAGGTCAGCCCCATCAGCTGTACTGCTCGGGCACCCTTCGAAACTCCGCCATTGAAGGGTAAGGCACCGAGCGCAGCAAAGGCGTCGATGGCAAGGTGATGGGATGTCTCAGCAGGCAGGCAGAAAAGACTCTGCCGGAGCAGCGGATAGAGTTTTGACCACATGCGCGCAGTTTATGCTGGGGCTGAATCGCACGACACCGCGGATGGTGTTTTCTTTAACCCTTTGCTTTCCGGTCTTTGCCCGAAGCTACCGAACGCGCTCGAATGCCCGCAGCTTGCGATCACCACCGGTGATGAGACGGAAGGTTCCGCGCACACCATCGTCGGTGACATGTGGCTGCAAGACGGTTGCGGGAAAAGCCAGGCGAACGCCACCCCGGGCTACTGCCGTGACCTGACGTGCAGTGCCTGCATAGAACTTGAGCAGTTCGTCCCTGGGAATGTCGATATCGAGGATGTAGTGCATGTGGGCGTGAAGCTTCAGCCACCGGCAAGGTTGGCAGCAATGATTGTATACGCCCTGTGAAGGCCGTCGCGCCCGCAGAATCGTAGCGGCGCTTTCCGTGCTGCCTCTACAATACCCGCCCCCAAACCACGCCCTGGACATTCTTTTCCATGAGCACCGGACATTTCGACAACATCCGTGCCGTGGCCAGCTGGCTTTCCGGTCGCATCATCGGCCAGGAACAGCTGTTGCAGCGGCTGATGATCGCCCTCCTGCAAGGCGGCCATCTTCTCGTCGAGGGTGCTCCGGGGTTGGCCAAGACCCGAGCTGTCAAGGAACTGGCTCGTGCCATCGAGGGCAACTTCCACCGCATCCAGTTCACGCCCGACCTGTTGCCGAGCGACGTCACGGGCAGCGAGGTGTATCGGCCGGAAGACGGTGCCTTCAAATTCCAGCCCGGGCCGGTTTTCCATAACCTGCTGCTCGCCGATGAGATCAACCGTGCACCGGCAAAAGTGCAGTCCGCGCTGCTTGAAGCCATGGCGGAACACCAGGTCAGCGTCGGCCGGAATACCTTTCGCCTGCCAAAACTGTTCCTAGTCATGGCGACGCAGAACCCGATCGAACAGGAAGGCACTTACCCGTTGCCGGAAGCGCAGCTCGACCGTTTCCTCATGCATGTGAAAGTGGGCTATCCCGACACAGCAGCCGAAACCCGCATCCTGCATCTGGTGCGGGCCGAACACCGGGGTGACCACAAAGGCGAAGGTGCGATCGCCCCACCCTGCCGGCTCACTGAAGAAGAGTTGCTCAGCGCACGGCGCGCCATTCTTGACCTGCACATGGCGAAACCCGTCGAGGAGTACATCGTGCAGCTGATCATGACCTCTCGACAGACGAAAGGAAAACTCGGTGAATGGATCGAGTTTGGTGCAAGTCCCCGCGGCACCATTGCACTCGACGCCTGCTCGCGTGCCCATGCCTGGCTTGCCGGGCGCGACTTCGTAACGCCGGATGATGTGCAGGCGGTGGCTCACGATGTGCTCCGCCATCGCGTCCTGCTCTCGTTCGAAGCACAGGCCCAAGGCATCGATGCCGATCAGGCGATCAACTCCCTCATCGAGACCGTTCCCGCTCCCTGATGAGCGTTCTCACCGGCGCCTGGGTCGAAGGCCGTGACCTGCTCTCCTTGCGATACCGGCGATTCGAAGCGCCGGATCAGGCCGCACGCCAGCTCGGTCGTCAGGCGGGGCTCAAACTTTCCAGGCAGAAAGGCCGTGGCGTGGACTTTGCGGAAGTGCGCCTGTACGAACCGGGTGACGATGTTCGCACCATCGACTGGCGGGTGACGGCACGCAAGCAAAACGTGCATACCAAGGTCTTTCGCGAAGAACGCGAACGACCCGTACTCTTCCTCGTCGATCAGAGTCAGAGTCTATTTTTCGGATCGCGGGTCCGCCTCAAATCGGTCGCTGCCGCAGAAGCAGCGGGACTGCTTGCCTGGCAGACCCTCTCCGACCATGACCGCGTCGGTGGTCTCGTGCTCGGCAATCAGCGTTATGCCGTGCATCGTCCGTACCGAAGCCTTCGCCCCGTCGCACGGTTCCTTTATGACGTCGCGGGTTTCAATCGCGAGTTGTCGCGCCAGGGCATCATCGATCGAGCGGTGCGTAGTGAGGCCATGCTGGCCCTGCGCCGCCTCGTGCACACCGGTTTTCGCATCATACTCATCAGCGACTTCGCGACCCATTTCGATCTGTGGCAAGACCTGGTGTATGCGCTCGCACGCCACAACCGCGTGGCGCTCGTGCACATCGTCGATCCGCTCGAAGCAGACCTGCCCCCGGCTGATCTGTATGCCGTAACAGACGGGCACACGCGCCTGCAGTTCGACAGCTCAGACACCCGTCTGCGGGACAGGTACCGGTCGCGTTATGCAGAGAGACTCGCTGCCATCGAGGCGCTCAGCCGACACGAATATGTGTCCTGCCGACGCATTGGTACCGACGCGCCGGATCTCCTGCCACTGCTTTCAGGGCTCTAGCGCATGCAGGACGATCCGCTCTCCCGTATGCGTGATGTTCACCTGCCGGATGCGCCGGGTTGGTGGCCGCCAGCACTGGGCTGGTGGCTCCTGGCTGCCCTGATTCTGCTGCTCGTCGGCATCGGCGTGTACAGCCTTGTCAAACGCCGCCGCCGCGAAGCACCTCGGCGCCAGGCACTGGCGGAACTGGAACGCCTGAACGACAACGTCCGCAGCGGTGCCCTGCCCGCCGCGGAGGCCATTCATGCGGCCAATGCACTGTTGAAACGCCTTTGGGTCCATGTGGATCACGATGTTTCGATTGCCGCACTGACCGGAGATGCATGGCTTGCCTACCTTGATGGGCAGAGTGGCAGCACGGCATTTTCCAGAGGCCCGGGTCAGGTGCTTGGCTCCGCACGATTTGCATCCGGTGCAAACATGTTCGATCCGGCATTGGTGAGCCTGCTGCGCACACTGCTGAAAGCTCGCCACAGAGTCGACAACAGGGTAGGCGCATGATCGAGTTTCTCTGGCCATGGCTGTTTGCACTGCTGCCCCTGCCCGCACTCGTTCGTTGGTGGCGACGCCGGGTCGAATCTCCACAACCGGCATTGACGGTGCCCGACGTCGGGGCCTGGCGCATCGAAGACCCTGGCGCAGCAACCTCACACAGGGACCGGCGCGCAAGCTTCAATCTCCTCTTGCTGGTCCTCGCCTGGTGCGCCTTGGTCACAGCGTCCGCACGTCCGCAGTGGACCGGCGAGCCGGTGGCCCTGCCCGTAACCGGTCGTGATCTAATCCTTGCCGTCGACATTTCAGGCAGCATGGGCACCGAAGATATGGAACACGCCGGCAACTACGTGGATCGCCTCACCGTGGTAAAGGCCGTCATCAAGGCGTTCCTCGACCGGCGTGCCGGTGATCGGGTCGGACTCATCCTGTTCGGTACCAGCGCCTATCTGCAGGCACCTTTGACGTTTGATATCACCACGGTGCAGACACTGCTCACGGAAGCACCCATCGGTATCGCCGGTGGCAAGACCAACATCGGTGATGCCATCGGTCTTGCGGTGAAGCGGCTGCGTTCCAGGCCCGCAAGCAGCCGCATAATGATCCTGCTCACCGATGGCGCCAGCAATTCCGGGGAGCTGCAACCGGTAAAGGCCGCAGAACTCGCCGCGGAAACCGGTGTGCGGATCTACACCATTGGTGTGGGCGCCACCGAGATGCGCCTGCCCGGTCTCTTCGGCCGCTTCGGCAGCCGCATCGTCAACCCGTCCGCTGAACTCGACGAAGAAACTCTTGAGAAGATCGCCGATCTCACCGGTGGCAGCTTCTATCGTGCGCAGAATCCCGCAGAACTTGCACAGATATACGCCGTAATCGACAGCCTCGAGCCTGTGGAACAGGATCCGGAGACATTCCGCCCGGTGCAGGTTCTGTTCATGTGGCCATTGGGATTGAGCCTCGTGCTCCTGCTGCTGCTACTGCTGAACAGTTCGATTCAGCGGTCGTCATTCTCCGGTTCAGCACCCGGAGTATCCGATGGATCTTGATCCGTTGCTGTCTGCGCTCACCGACTTTCATCTGCTGCGCCCATGGTGGTTGCTCGCGATCCTCCCGGTACTGGCGCTCTGGTTGCTGTGGCTGCGTCGCCGCCGAATCGCCGCACGATGGCAACAGAGCATCGATGCGCCGCTGCTCGCTGCGCTGCTCGAAGATACTCCGCGACAAGCTACCGGGCGACGCCACACAGGGCTCCTGCTGCTGGTCGCTTCGATTCTCGGTCTTGCCGGCCCCACGTTCGAAAGGCTGCCACAGCCGGTTGAACAGAAGGCCGATGCACTGGTGATTGCACTCGATCTCTCGCTGTCGATGTACGCACGCGATGTGCAACCGACGCGACTCACCCGTGCCAAGCAGAAAATCGTCGATGTCCTACGCCAGCGACAGGAGGGCTATACCGCTTTGGTGGCATGGGCCGGCACTGCACATGCGGTGACTCCCCTCACCGACGACACGGAGACCATTGAAAATCTGCTCGAGAGCCTTGAACCGGCGATGATGCCAGTGCCCGGGAGTCGTCCCGGAGCCGCGCTCGAGAAGATCCATGAGCTGTTCACCAACGCGCACCTGGGTCAGGGGCGAATCCTGTTTGTCACCGATGGCATCGACGACCTGGGTGATGTTACCGACTGGCGTAACCGCGCCTTCCCCATTTCTGTTCTCGGCGTCGGCACACCGGACGGTGGATCGATCCCCCTCGACTTCGTGGAGCAGCCTGGGCGTTTTCTTACCACGCAGGAGGGTGAGGTCATCACGGCCCGGCTGGATGACGCGCGGCTGCGGCAAGCCGCTGAACTGAGCTACGGCAACTACGCGCCGATGGAACTGGGTGATGGCGATCTTGCTGCAGTGCTTGGCACCACCTTGCCTGGAGAAGAAAAGAGCGAAGAGCTGGAGCGTGAGTTTGATCTTTGGCACGACCTCGGCTACTGGCTCGCGATTCTGGCCCTGCCCCTCATGTTATTCGGCTTTCGCAAGGGTGTGCTCGCGACGCTCCTCTTCGCAATGCTTCCGCAAGACGCACGCGCCAACTGGTGGGATGACCTCTGGCAGAGGGACGATCAACAGGCGTTCAGCGCGCTGCGCTCCGGTGAGCCAGAAAGGGCATCAACGGTCACCGAGCGCCCGGAATGGCGAGGCGTCGCCGAATATCGCGCCGGCAACTATGCCTCAGCACTCAACAGCCTCAAGGATGGCACCGGTATCCGCGATACCTACAACCGTGCCAATGCACTCGCCAAACTGCGCGAATTCGACGGTGCGATTGTGGCCTATGACGATGTGCTGGGGCGGGAACCGGAGCATGCTGACGCCGCCTACAACAAGGCGCTGATTGAAAAGCTGCGGGAAGAACAGCAGAAGACGGACAGCGAAGACAACCAGGAGAACCAGCAGGAATCGGACAACCAGAGCGACTCACAGCGCCAGGGTGAAAACGACGGCAACCCACAGCCCGAAGAAGGTCAGGACTCGCAGGAACAGAATGAAGCGCAGGAGTCACAGCCTGGTGAACAACCGAGTGAATCGGAACAGGGTGAAGCGGGTGAACCGGACAAAGGCCAGGATGAACGCGAGTCCATGTCGAATCAGGAAAAAGCCGAAGCCCTGGAGCAGTGGTTGCGGCGCGTTCCGGATGACCCGGGTGGATTGATGCGGCGCAAGTTCCAGTATGAAAACGACAAACGGCTTCGTGACGGAGACTACCGCTATCGACAGGGATACAAGATCTGGTGACAACAGCGTCTGCAACTGCTCTCGCCCGTTGGCGACGGGACATCGCACTCCGTATCTGCGGCATCCTGATCAATCAAACACCGTTCAGGCACCTTGTCCTGGCGACGTTGTTGCTGCTGGTCACCCAAAGCGTTCACGCCAGCTTCGAAGCCCGGGTCGATGATCCGTCTGTCGACAGCATGCAAACCGTGCAGCTGCAGCTGCGACTCACCGGCACGAATGAAATCGACGATCTCGATCTGGCACCGCTGAGCGAGGATTTCGAGATCCAGGGCACGAGCCAACAAAGCCAGTTGCGGATGATCAACGGCCAGGTATCGAGCTGGGTCGACGTGCAGGTCACTCTCAGGCCGAAGCGGACCGGCACGCTCACCATTCCATCACTCACCGCGGGCGGAGCACGCAGCAACTCCATCCGGATCGATGTCCGCGCAATCGACCCGGGGTTGCAGAAACAGATCGACCAGCTGGTCTACTTCGACATCGAACTGGACCGTAGTGAAGTTTTTGTCCAGGCCCAACTGCTCTATACACGGCGCCTGTATTACACCTCGGGCGTACAGATCTATGGCGATTTGCCCGGCGCCCCGGAGGTGAAGGATGCGGTGGTCCTGACCCTCGGTGAAACCTCGCAAAACATCACCATGCGTGGTGATACCCGCTATGGTGTGCTCGAGCAGCGTTACGCCATTTTCCCGGAACGCAGCGGCACGCTCAGCCTTCCAGGTTTCAGCATCGCCTCTTCCATCGTCCTGCCGGATGGCCGACGCGGCATTCGTGTACCGGCTGAGAGCAGGACCGTACAAGTGCTACCGATTCCGAGCGAGTTTCCAAAGGGTGCCACCTGGTTACCCGCGCGGAGTGTCCGCATCGGGGAAACCTGGGAGCCGGCCCTGGCCATGAATGGCCCGACCACTTTGCAGAGCGGGAACACCATTCGCCGCGTCCTGAACGTCGATGTGGTTGGCAACACGGGGTCATCCATACCGGAGCTGTCGACGGACGTGAAAAGCGCGTTGATCCGCCAGTACCCAGAAGCACCGCAGCTGGTCGATGACCTCTTCGGTACCCACGTAACAGGGCGACGCACACAGACGGAGAACCTTTTCCCTACCTGGGGAGGGAACATCACAGCAAGCCCTGTAGAGCTCATCTGGTGGAACACGGAAACGAGAGCTGTGGAGACCACGCGCCTGCCCGCTCATCCACTGCGCATCGAAGGTCCACCACAGCCTGAAACGTCCGGCTCGATCACCGACAAGACAGCGACTGTCGCCGCTGCAGCAGCAGAGGCCCGGGAAGCGGCCAGAACGTCAAAAGATCCCTCACCTTCGATGGGCGCTGAGTTCAGGCAATGGCTCGACTCCTTGAACCGCTGGCACGCCATCGGAGTGCTGCTGATCTTCGGGGCAGTGATACTGGCTGTGGCCGCCTTTCGACTCTTCAGTCGACGCGCCACAACACCGGCTGCGCACATGGTTCGCGATTTCAAGGCCGCTATCGCGAATAAAGATCCGAGGCGAATCCGACAAGCACTCCTCGATATCCTGATGCACACCACCGGTGTCAGTTCCGCTGAAGCGAGGCGACAAATGCGGGCAGACAACCCATGGCGATCACTGTACGAACAACTCGGCACACACCTCTACGCGGGCGAATCGCATACGCCAACCGCTACATCGGCAGAATGCGCAGAAGCGGAACGCATCGCTGCGCGTCTCAAGACACGCCGCACGAGGCAGCGCATCACCGCTCGTGAACTGCCCCCGCTCTACCCAACGGGTGCGTAAATGCCTGCTTATCTGTCAAGGCTTTTGCTCACCACCTCGAAGACATCCCGCGACAGATCAGGCGTTGCCGCTATTCGTTCAAGCTCCGCGCGCATGAGTCGCTGCCGCACCGTATCGTAGCGTCGGAAACGGGTCAGTTCCGTGGTGAGCCTTGATGCTATCTGTGGATTGCGAGCATTCAGATCGATGACCCGATCCGCCAGGAAGCGGTACCCGGATCCGTCCCGGTGATGGAAGTTGCGGAAATTCCGGGCTGCAAAGGCGCTGTACAACGAACGGATCTTGTTGGGGTTGGTGCCATCGAACGCTGGATGCTTCTCGAGTCGCTGCATCGCTGCCACATCCGTCAGCGGACTTCCGGCCTGAGCCGAGAACCACCCATCCACCACCAGCGCTTCGTGACCGAATCGCTCAAGGAACTGTTGTGAGATCCGGCCACGGGTTGAGGCCCTGACATCCGGAGAATTACAGATCTCCACATAGGCTGAGCGCCGATCGGTGAGGTTGTCCGCAGATTCAAACTGCTGCACCAGAAGGTCTTCGACTGCCGCACCACCACCCGCAACAACGTAGGTGAGCGCTACATTGGCGAGGCTCCGGGTCGCCATGGCATCAGCATCGGGTGAAAACGCTGCACCGTGCCGGTAAGCCCGGTACAGGCCCTGCCAACCGTCACTGAGCCGGCTCGCAAGTTGAGCGATGAGTCTTTCCCTTGCCTCGATCACGGCATCCACATCGAGCGGCCTGATGGCTTCAAAGAGATACGCCTCATCAGGGCAGGTCAACATTGTTGCGAGCATGAACCGGGATTCGGGATCTGCCGCTGCCAGCACCTCTGCCTGCAGCGTCGCAAACAGGTGCACAACACGCGGGTCGGGCTCGGCACGGTGCTTGAGCTGAATGATCTCATCGACCAGCAGAGTCTGCAGCGCATCCCATCGCCCGAATGCGTCTGTGTCGTGAACTGCAAGCTGGATGAGCGTGACCACATCCCGTCTGATGTCGAGACGGACCGGCGCGGAAAACCCCCGCAATAGACTCGGTATCGGTCCCTTGCCCGCACCCCGTACCGTCAACGTGTGCATCGGCTCAATGAGGTGCAGCAGCAAATCGGCACCACGGATTTCGCTGGCGGCATCGGCTTCGAATCGCAGGCGTTCGAAGTCGAGCGGAACACCATCGACGCTCAATAACCCCATCAACATCGGAATATGGAACGGTGCCTTGTTCTCCTGGCCCGGTGACGGCGCACAGGATTGCCGGAAAGTGAGTACCAGTGCGTCCTCCCGTTCTGCAACTTCCACGGCCACCACGGGTGTTCCCGCCTGGCTGTACCAGCGCTGGAACCGGGTCAGGTCAATCGCTGTCTGCGCCTGCATGGCGGCGACAAAATCATCGGTTGTCGCGGACTCGCCATCGTGCTGCTCAAAGTAGAGATCACAGCCTTTGCGAAACTTCTCCTCTCCCAGCAGGGTCGAGAGCATCCGCACCACTTCCGCGCCCTTTTCGTAAACAGTAACGGTGTAGAAATTGGAGATTTCAATATAGGAGGCAGGTCGTATCGGATGCGCGAGTGGCCCTGCATCTTCGGCAAATTGCACTGCGCGCAGGAACTGCACATCCTCGATTCGCTTCACCCCACGCGAGTTCATGTCCGAAGAGAACTCGGCATCACGAAACACGGTGAACCCTTCTTTGAGGCTCAGCTGGAACCAGTCGCGACAGGTGACCCGGTTGCCAGACCAGTTGTGGAAATACTCGTGCGCCACCACCGCTTCCACACGCTGGTAGCCAAGGTCGGTGGCAGTGTCGGGCGAGGCCAGCACACAGGACGTGTTGAAGACGTTCAGCCCCTTGTTTTCCATCGCCCCCATGTTGAAGTCTTCAACGGCGACGATCATGAAGATGTCCAGGTCGTACTCACGGCCGAACCGTTCTTCGTCCCAGCGCATGGAGCGTTTCAGTGCATCCATGGCGTAGTCGCAGTGCATGATGTTGTGGGGTTCAGAATAGATGTACAGGTCCACACTCCGCCCGCTGCGGGTAATGAACCGGTCGTGGATGTGGGCAAGGTTTCCGGCGACGAGCGCAAAGAGGTACGACGGCTTGGGCCACGGGTCTTCCCAGGTCACGCGGCGCCGGCCACCGATAATTTCTTCACCGGTGCGGTTGCCGTTGGCGAGCAACACCGGATAACGGTCCTTGTCCGCTTCAATCACCGTGGTGTAGCGGGCCTGAACATCCGGGCGATCCTGAAAGTAGGTAATGCGCCGAAACCCTTGTGCCTCACACTGGGTGCAGTACAGGTCGTTGGATCGATACAGCCCCATGAGCGCGGTGTTTTTCTGCGGCTGGATGCGGGTTACCACACTCACTTCTGCTGCTGCGCCGATATCGTGAATGACCAGCGAATCGGGCGTTACGTCGTATTGGTTGGCATCCAGCAGAACACCATCGACGGAGACGGATTCGAGTTCGAGGCCATCACCATCGAGATGAAGTGGTCCCGGATCTCCTTGCCGTAAGACCTTGATCTGGCTGGAAACACGTGTTAGCTCATCACGGATGTCGACATACAGCCGGACCGTTTCCGTTCGATACCTCGGCGGTTGGTAGTCCGCCAGTCTGACAACCTGCGGATTGGCATCTTTCATGGTGTGTTCCTTCAGGTGATTCTGATCCATTCGCTCCTGCGAACTGATCGGGTCGGCAGACGGCAACCGCCGCTGTGACGGCCGAAGCGCCTATCCGAATCGGCGTTGCACTACAGGAGCGTTGTGCTATTGGGTCGTTGCACTACCGGGTCATTGTACGCGGCCGGCCGGCCAAGACAGCGAGAACCATCCCGCTGACGAGACCTCCCCAGTGCGCCGCGTTGGCGATATGCAGCCCGAACCCTTCGGTGACACCCGTGGAAAAAGCGACGAGAACGATCAGCATGTATCCGGGTATGGCGGGATGCAGTTGCCACGGTCCGGTAGCGGGATCGAGCCGGGCGCGGGTCAGTACAAAGCCGACGAGTCCATAGGCGACCCCCGACAAACCACCAAACAGAGGGGAAACACCAAACGCAACCTGGGTTAGGTTGGCGAGTACCGCGATCAGAGTGACCAGGAGGACCACGGCTGCGCTGCCCATCACCATTTCAACCCGGCGGCCAAACTCGTAAACCGCGGCGCAGTTGAAAACGAGGTGCATCCAGCTGAAGTGCACGAACGCGGGGGTAAGCCAGCGCCAGAACTCCTGGTCCGTCGTCAGACGCTCCAACGAGACCTCGAACCCTTGTTTGACATTCACAATCAGGAGCGATGCGGCTAGTGCATTGATGTCACCGCGACCAATATCGCCGAGAAACAGGAAAAGCGCGATCGCAGTGACCAGCAACAACAACACGGCGGGGTAGCGCGCGAGTTCCTTCGGAACACCGCTCGCCGGAGTGGTTTGTTGTACCGGCAAGCGCGAGATCCAGTCACGCTCCCCCTTTACCCAGGCGGCGTGCAGACGCCGGAGCAGTTCGGCATGTCTTGCATCAGCGACCTCCACGATCACTTTCCCGCCCTCTTCGAACGCTCGAATTGGAGGGCCACTACGCCGAATGGCGTCGATGAACGACTCGGTCTCGGTGTCAGGTCGCAGCTCTATTGCGCGAATCATCCAGTCTTCCCGGCTTTTTGTTCAGGTCGCGGCGAACAGAATGCTCACTTCGGAGAAATGGAAGCAGCAGGCCGCACCCGGATTCCTTATCATTTCGGTCACAGCCCAACACCGGATCACCCGCCATGCAAGCAGTCGACCTGCAGGTACTCCGCTCCGTCCAGGACTGGCTGACAGCAGGCCAGCCCTGCTGGCTTTCAACTGTCGTCGCCACCTGGGGATCTTCGCCCCGCCCTGTGGGCTCTCTCTTTGCCTGCAATGCCGCCGGTCAGGTGGTCGGATCCTTGTCCGGTGGGTGTGTTGAAGACGATCTGCTCGACAAACTCACCAGCGGGCAACTCGCCAAGGATCACCCGCAGTTCTTCAAATACGGCATCACCGCGGAGGAAACGGAACGTCTGGGGCTACCCTGTGGTGGTCAGCTCGACATCATCGTCGAACCCTGTCAGCCTACAGCAGCGGCTCGCGCGCACTTCGAACATTTGACCCGGCGCCTTGAATCGCGACACACAGTAACCCGGCACGTCGATCTCGTGAAACACCGGTTCGACGCACGGGACAGCGCCTCGTTCACTCCACTTGAATGGGATCCGGTCAGGCAGACCCTTACCCACACGCTCGGGCCGCGACTGCAGCTCTTCATCATCGGCGCCGGCATGGTGTCGCAATATCTCGCCCATATGGCGAGCGCTCTCGACTTCGAGATCACCGTGTGTGACCCACGCGATCATCTGCTCAAGGATTTTCCCGGCGACGGCATCCGCAGGATCGCCGAGATGCCCGACGATGCCGTTCGCAAATTCGCCCATGACAGCGCATCCGCCATCGTTGCATTGACCCACGATCCACGCATCGACGATATGGGGCTCATGGAGGCCCTGCGAACCGAGGCCTTCTACGTTGGTGCCATGGGTTCAACCCGAACCTCGGCGAGTCGCCGGATGCGCCTCCTCGCCCTCGATCTCACCGAGGCGGAACTGAACCGGCTGCACGCTCCTATCGGCTTGCCCATCGGCTCGCACACACCGCCAGAAATCGCCATCGCGATTCTCGCGGAGATCACCGCGGTGCGGTACAAAAGGGCCGACGCTGCGAAGGAACATCTGGCCGCCATCAGTGGCGGCTAACATCCATCCTCCTCCACCCCACGACGGTCCCGCAGCGATTCTTCTCGCCGCCGGGCGCAGCCGGCGCTTCGGCAGTGACAAGCGAAAACACACACTGCCTGATGGCCGAAGCATGTTGCGATCGACCTTTGAAACTTTTCAGTCGGTGTTCGACCGAGTGCGGCTGGTTCTGTCACCACGCGATGACGGGCTGCTCAGGGAACTCGGGGTGACGCTGCGGGCGGCGGATGAGGTGGTCATCGCCCTGGACGCTGACCTGGGCATGGGTCGCTCCCTGGCGGCAGGATTTGCCAATCCGCCGAGCCGCTTTGTGTTTGTTGGGCTTGCGGACATGCCCTTCGTGCAACCGGCAACACTGATCCGCTTGCGCGATCAGGCGAGCGACTTGGCCGACGATACCATTCTGGTTCCCGTCTACCGTGGTGAACGCGGCCATCCGGTCGGATTTGGAAAGACGTGGCATGCCACCATGCGCACGCTCAGTGGTGATGAGGGCGCACGATCACTGACGCGGTCTGCAAACCCGGTGCTGTTTGAGGTCGATGATCCCGGCGTACTCGCGGACCTCGATCAGGCTCCGCCCAGCCGAGTGGCCCAGTCGAGCTTGGATCGGCACGAACCGTAGAAACTGTGGCCGGTTGGAAAGAGGAGCCGCAGCGCCACAGGATGCTTGCGAATGCGCAGAGTTGCGGAAGGTGCGACTTCAAGGTGCACCTGGGAATCACAACTCGCCTTCGGCAATGTCAGCGCTGCGTTTTTCACCCGCACCCGGATCTCCGAGTTCCCTGACACCACCAGCGGACGCGACGTCAATGTATGCGGAAACATGGGCACGATCACGATGGCATCGAGACTCGGATGCATGATCGGGCCACCGGCGGAGAGTGCATAGGCTGTTGACCCCGTAGGTGAAGCGACGATGAGGCCGTCGCCACGCTGGTCGTACACCCACTCGTGATCAACGAACACGCTGAACTCAAGCATGTGCGACACGCCACCCGCGTGAATGACGACATCATTAAGCGCCAGCGAGCGGCTCGATTCACCATTCTCCTCAACCACTTCGGCCTGCAGCAGAAAGTGGTTTTCTTCCGCATAGTCACCGGCAAGCACACGCGACAGCTCGGCGTCGATCACATCGGGCGAGACGCCGGCCAGAAAACCGAGGCCACCCCGGTTCACACCAAGCACCGGTTTGGCCGAATCACACAGATCCCGGGCCACACCGAGCAGCGAACCATCACCGCCGATGACGATGACCAGGTCACTTCGGGACCCAAGCACACTACGTGGTACACGTTCGAGTTCTTGGGTCGGCAGGATCTGCGCGGTGCGCTCTTCAACAAGAACACGCACGCCCCGCGAACGCAGGGTCGCAATTACCGCCAACGTGCTGTCACGCACCAATTCGCTGCCGGTTCGCGCGACTACGCCTGCTGTCTGGAACATGCCGTGGTGACTTGTCAATCCGGAGGTGGCGGCACGTTAACCAAGTTCCGGCACGGGGACAATGTCAGGACCCCGTGTTAGGCTCCTTGGCAGCATGAACCCGCAAGCGGGCCACACGGATTCGAACCTTTGTTTCGCCCTTGTCTTGCTTTGGGAATCCCCCATATAAGGGACCCTTGGAGGACAACCCAGTCTGATTACTCAACCATTCACGAGGCATTGTCATGAGCAAACCTCAAAACAGCCGTTTCCTTGAAGTCCTGGGTGAATCCCTGCCCGGTGAGAAGCTGCTGAAACTCGGTTCGCCAGGTGATCTCTGGCCGTTGATGCGCATCGAGGCAGAGCGCAAGGCGCTGGAAGAGCCGATCCTCGGCTCCTACTTCCATGCCACCATCCTCAATCACGCGTCCTTTGGCGCAGCACTCAGTTTTCGCCTGGCCAGCAAACTCGAAAACCCGATGTTGCCGACGATGCTGATCCGCGATGTGATCAGCCAGGCGTTTACTACCGATCCGGATATCCTCGCCGCGGCCGAAATCGACATCGTCGCCACCTACGCCCGCGACCCGGCCTGTGAAGACCTCTCGACACCGTTCCTCTTCTTCAAGGGATTTCACGCGCTGCAGGCCTATCGCATCGCCCACTGGTTGTGGCACGAAGGCCGGCAGACCCTGGCGCGTTTTTTTCAGAACCAGATCAGCGCGACACTGGGTGTCGACATCCATCCAGCGGCACGGATTGGCTCCGGCATCATGCTCGACCACGCCACCGGAATCGTGATCGGCGAAACCGCCGTGATTGAAGACGATGTGTCGATCCTGCATTCGGTGACTCTCGGTGGTACGGGCAAGACCAGTGGCGATCGTCACCCCAAGATCCGCAAGGGGGTTTTGCTCGCCGCCGGTTCCAAAATCATCGGCAACATCGAGGTCGGGACTTGCGCCAAAGTCGGTGCTGGTTCTGTGGTGCTGGAAAACGTTCCGCCGCATACCACCGTCGCCGGTGTACCGGCACGGGTCGTCGCCACCCATGCGAAGCATCAGCCAGCCATGGACATGAACCAACAATTCATCTGAGGCGCTAACCAGGCAGCATGACTGAACCCGTATGTCCAAGCTACGGTGTGTCCGGAACCTCGCACTTCGTTTCCGAGGACAGTCGCGAAAAATCCCGTACCGGCCAGGCGTGGTACGTCATCGTCCACTGTGACGCGTGCGGCCACGTCTACGGCGTGTTTCCGAAACACGTTTTCGCCGAAACCACACTGCCCCGGATTGTCTTGCCCAAATCAGGATAGCGCCCGGCCAATCCGAAAAATGCACCACAACGCCGCTTCCAGTATCCGAGTGAACAACGCCATGACCATCCGCAGCTTTGATACCAACCCGGCCAACACCGTCACGCTGCCGGATGGTCAACGTGTGCACCGCGATCATCTCGCCCAATCGGAAGTCCTCAAGGCACAGTTCGATCAACCGCGGGAGGGCGTGTGGACGGTCATCGGTAACGGCCTCTCGAACCAGAGCTTCATCAAGGCGCGGGAAGGCATCATCGCCATCGATACAGGCGAGTCGATCGAGGAGATGCGCGCTGCCCTAGCACAGCTCCGTCGAGTGACCGGGGAGCCAGTCGCTGCCGTGATCTACACCCACTTCCACTACGTTGAAGGCACCCGGGCGATCCTCGAAGAGGGCAATCACGCGACGCCTTTGCCTGTTTATGGCCATCCACGCATTGCCGCAAACAAGGCACGGGCATCCGGCGAGATCGGCCCCGCGTATGCGCGTGGGCTGGTGGAACAATTCGCGCTCACGCTGCCTGAGCAAGGTGTGGATGCGAATCTCAACGTCGGCCTCGGCTTCTGGTATCGCAATCCCGCACACGCACCGTTCATGCCGGGGTTTCTGCCGGTGACCCACCCCCTCACCGGACATGGTACGGTCACTATCGCTGGCATGGAGGTGGAATACGATCACGCGCCCAGTGACTCGGATGACTCCATCAACTTCTTCTTTCCGACCATCAGCACCTGTGTACACAACGCCGTGTGGCCGGCGCTTTTCAACATCTTTCCAATCCGGGGTGAGGAATACCGGGATCCACGCATTCTCATCCCTGGCATTGACCAGATCATCGCCTGGAGACCGGAACACATTGTCGGCGCTCATGGACCTTCCCTCTCAGGTCGTGAACGGATTCAGGGCGCGGCGACACGTTACCGCGATGCAATCCAGTTTCTCTGGGACCAGACGGTGCGAGGAATCAATCGCGGCTGGACGACGGATGAACTCGCGGAGCGTATCCGGCTTCCTGATCTCTACGATCAGGACTATCTGACGTCTGAACGGTATGGTGTGGCCGAACATCACGTGCGACAGATTCACAACGGCCTGCGCGGGTGGTTCGATGGGGATGAATCAAAACTCTTCCCCTTGCCTCCTGACGAACGCCATCAGCGGCTCATCACGGGGTTTGGTGGCCGAGAGAACGTCCGGGAGCAAGCGACCAAAGCACTTGACGCAGACGATGTTCGCTGGGCAGTCGAACTCGCCACCTGGCTCGTTCGTTCACCTGGATGTGAAGCCGCTGATCGTGCTCTGCTCGCCCGGGGACTCAGAACCATCGCCGAACGTACCCCCGCCGCCAACATTCGCAGCTGGGCCTTGACCCGTGCCCGCCACCTGGACGGCAGCACCGATCTTTCGCGGTATTACCAGCATCGCTTCAATCCACGCGCACTGGCCGCCGTCCCGGTGGCAGTGATGGTTGCAACCCTTCGGGTGCTCATCGACCCGCAGAAAATCAGCGGCATCAACCACCACGTCGCATTTCATGTGGAACAGGAATGCGCCGGTTTGCATATCCGCAACGGGATTGCCGCCCCGACTGGCGGACAAGACGCAGACAGCGCTGTTCACGTGAATCGGGAGACCTTTTCGGGTCTCCTCTCGGGCAAGGTGCTGTGGTCAGCGGCGCAAAAAGCCGGACTCCTGCGGATTGAGGGGAACGTCGAAATGGTTGACCGGATTCGAGCTGCGTTCGACCTGGATGGTCTTCGTTCCTGAGAACTTAGCCGCGGCTCTCAGGTAACAACCACCTGAAGGGGTGTATCGCGACGGACTGCCACAATCCGGCCCTGGTGTACGGGTCCGCCTGATTGAACGCCTCCGCCGACGCAAGATCCTCGACTTCGAGAACGAACAGCGAACCGATCATGGTGCTGCCATCCGCACCGAGCATCGGCCCCGCCATGCGGATGCACTGTTGTGACTTTGCGAACTCGAGGTGTGCGGGCCGGTTGGCGAGCCGAAGATCCACGGAACCTGCCTTGTCACGGCAATAAAGAACAACGTGCATACGGATAGCCCTCAGCTCGCGAGGCGCGTCTTGGCGCGCTCGATAAACGTGGTCATGACTTCAACGGTTTGCGCTCCCGGAATCGGAAAGACGCCACCCAGCACAAAACTCGGCACACCCTGGATACCGAGTTCAACGGCACGGTCGAGTTCTTCCTGCACGCGGTCTTTGCCAGCATCACCGGCAAGCCACGCTTCTGCCGCATGGGCGTCGAGTCCCGCCTCTGCCGCGGCCTGTACCAATGTTTGCAGATCGCCTACATCGCGGCCTTCCTGGAAGTAGGCGCGAAAGAGAACATCGGCAAGCAGGTGTTGCGCCGCCGGCCCCCGGGATTCTTCAGCAAAGACCATCAGCCGGTGCCCCAGAAACGTATTCGGCATTTTGTTGATGGCCGCAAAGTTGAAGGTCAGACCTTCACCTGCTGCTTCTTCCGCGATCCGCTTCGGCACAGTCTTGCCGTCGCTGCCGAATTTAGACTGGTAGTAGCGTGCCCGGTCAATCCCGTCGGGTGGTAGCCGCGGCGCCAGCTGATAGGCGCGCCAGTGGACCTCCACTCCTTCGCCTGCAGGAGAAGCGAGCACCCGATCGAGCCGGCGTTTGCCGATGAAACACCAGGGACACACCAGATCTGAAAACACCTCGATGGACAGCTTGGGAGCGAGTGCCATGCACTGAACCTGAAGTTGATGCGCAGTGGAGTATACGCCGCGATCCGGGTGGCTTCGTATCCCGCTCACCGCAGATGTACGGCTTGCATCATCTCCGTCAATCCCTGAAGGTTCACGATTCGGATCAGGATTCGTTTTTTGGAGTCTGCCATGCGTGTTGGTCTCGTCACCGGGTTGCGTCAGGTTGAAATCCGGGAAATGCCGGAGCCGGCTCCCGAACCGGGCAAAGCCGTGGTGGAAATCGGTTATTGCGGCATCTGCGGAACGGATATCCATGCGTATCAATCGGGGCAACCGTATAACCCCGCGATCTGCGGCCACGAATGGGCAGGTACAGTCACGGGCGTCGGCAGCGGCGTGCAGCACGTGCGGGAAGGTGATCGGGTTGCCATCGGTGTGTCCACAGCCTGCGGTCAGTGCGGCTCCTGCCGTCAGGGCAATTCGTCTCACTGCGAACTCGCCTTTCTTGGTGCCATCGGCGCCGGTCCCATGGCCGCACCCCACGGCGGTTTTGCGACGTCAATCTGTTTTGACGCGGCTCGGCTGTATCACGTTCCCTCGTCGATCTCGGACATCGACGCTGCAATGCTCGAACCGGCAACGGTTGCGGTACATGCCTTGCGCCGCACACCGGTCCGGCTTGGGGATACCGTCGTTGTGATTGGAGGCGGGCCGATCGGTCTTCTCACCATGCAGGCGGCCCGCGCCGCAGGTGCGGGAACGGTGGTTCTGATTGAGCCTGAACCGAGCCGCCGCCAGATGGCCGCATCCCTCGGCGCCGATGTCGTGCTCGATCCGAAAAACGATGACGTAAGTGCGCGCCTTTCGATCATCGTTGGGAGTGCCGGACCGGACATCGTATTTGAATGTGCGGGCGTACCGCAGACCATCCAGCAGGCCGTTTCGCTGGTACGCCGTGGAGGCGTCGTCAGTCTGGTCGGTGTCGCCAACAGTCCTGCAACGATCCAGCCCGGGGAGTGGCTGATCAAGGAAATACGCCTGATGAGCTCCATTGCCTACGTGCACGAGGATTTCGAAGTCGCCAAGGATCTGGTCGCCTATGGACGAATCCAGGTGGCACCACTGCATACCTCGACCACGTCGCTCTCGAACCTCGCAGGTGCATTCGACAAGCTGGCGCAGAACCCGAGGGAAGTGAAAATCCTTGTGGATCCAAGGGCGTGAACAGGCAATGGTCTGCTGAGCACCGTTTCGCAGATGAATAACTCCGAACCTCGCAGCCAGGACCTCGTCCTTTTCGACCGCTACGCGGTCACAGTTGCTACGGTGATGGGTACGCTGGTAGCGGGCGCCGTACTCATGTGGCTGAACTACCGCTTGATGGGGCGCGCAGATCTCGCCAACCGGACGTTGCAAATAGGAGTCGCAGTTCAGCTGCTGTTGGTCATCCTCACGGCGATGTGGATTCCGGCGGACAGCGTCGTGCAGCTGGTACCCCTGATCCTGCAAACCGGACTGGCGTGGTTTGCAGCCGGTCAGCTTCAGGGTGCAGCGCTGCAATGGCACCTGGATCGCGGCGCCAGCCTGCAATCGGTGTGGCGGGCTGCGGGGATCGGATTCATGGTGGGGATGGTGATTGCGTTCGTGCTGGTGATGGGGCTCGCCGTGCTGGCGGCGCTCGGGTTCATCGAGCTGCCAACGCCACCACCGATCGATGTTCCAGCAGAGTCACCGCCTGAGCCTTCGATCCCGGCAACAACGTAAGGTCTCCGTCAGCGTCCGAGCAGCCGGTCCTGCAACCGTCGATTCCGGTCCTGTTCGTGCGCGAGTGCGGCTTTGAGGCGATCCACCTCACCATTGGCGTGTCGCAGCTTGTCACGCAGTGACTGCAGTTCGACTCGCAGTGCATCCGTTGATGGGGTGAACCCACGATCAAATCCGGGATCCTTCGCCGGAGAGGCCGCAGCTTCGACAGCAAGCAGCTGCTGGCGGCGCTGAATGAGCCCTGCGGGATTGTGAAAGACGGCCTGCTGGAGCTGCCTGAGGCCTTCCACATCATCACTGTGCCACATGTGCCGCTGGTGCCACGGAACGGGACACTGGGCACGGCTGGCCAGCCGGGTGGCACCATGGCCGAGATCCGGTCCTGTACCGCCACTCATCATCAGATGGCCAAGAGGCAGGTTCATCGGCGCCGGCTTGCCGTCGTCGTTCATCGTCAGCTGAAAGAGAACCAACCCGCGGATCACCAGTTCATCATCTACGCCGGCAAAAACCGCTTTGAGCGTACGCCCGGCGAATGCCGGCAGGGACGCAGCGCCCATCTGTACAGCTTCGAATTCCGACCACGGCATGACCGATTCGATGGCGAGATCGTCGGCAAGGAAGAACAGGACTTCCTGGAGTTCGTCGGGATGCGACACCTGGTGGATCCGGGGCTCAGGGGACTGTTCGCAGTCTAGCCCGCGGCAATCACGGCACTGTGCGACGCGTCTCAAGTGATCTGTGATCAGGCACCACGGACGGTGCCATGACGAGTTCCACGAGGAAGGAGGCAGATCGCGCGGCAGGTGTTCAGGCGGTCCGAGCGTCCCGGCCGAATCCCACCATTCGCGTCAGATCGCTGAGATGAAAGGCGGCCCGCCGGGCGGTACGCGCGGGTTGGCGCGTTTCGGCATAGACCATCCAGTCACCACGTACAGCGATCACATCAACGATGACATAATCGAGGTCACTGACCCTGAAACTCTTTCCGAGGAGATCCTTCACAACAGCCTCACTCACCCTGTGCTCCGAATGAACTATAGAACGCGTTGGAGTTTCGGGAAGTGAGGAGTTGTGAGCGAAACGCAAGATGAAACGCGATAGAGACTACAAACCGGACAAAGTCCGTTTACACCGCTGTCCCGTTCCGGTTGACCCGTCCGAAATCGGCGCTGATCCGAATTGAAAACACCACTGATCCTTGTCGTCGGGACACTTGCGATCGATCAAATCACTACCACTCGCGACTCCCTGCCGGCTGCAAATGTAAAACTGACAGGCTGGCACACGCGGTTCGGTGGGTGCGGAGCCAATCTCGCCTGGAATTTTGCCCGCTTGCGTCAGCCTCACCGGTTTTTTGGCTATCTTGGCGGTGACGGCGGAGCGTATCTGGATCACCTGCTCTTGGCCGGCGCCGAGATCCGCGGCATAAAAGGGGTGTCAGCTGAACGGACCGCACAGGCCTTCATTACCACCGACCCGGCCGGTAATCAGTTCACCGCTTTCCAGCCGCTTGACGTACCCCTGGCGCGGTTCGTGGGTGATCTCGAGGCGGAACTGAAGTCGAATCCGCCGAAGGCGGTGATCATCGCTCCGGACGTTCCGGAAAGGATGCTCGCTGCATCCCGCGCGATCAGGAGCCTGTGTCCGCTGATCTGTTACCCGGGACAGTACACCCGCCACCTGGGTGCTGATGCCGCAAGCGAGCTCTTCGCTCTAAGCGACCTGGTCTTTCAAAATGCATCGGAACATCGCGCCAAGCCCGCGCGCGCGAAAGATCTGACCGTCGTGACTGACGGGGCCAACCCGGTCCGGATCCTTTCGGGCGATACCGATCAATCCGTGCCTGTACCTCGGGCGCCCATGGTCGATCCAACAGGCTGTGGTGATGCATTTGCCGCCGCCTTCACGCAGGTGTGGCTTGAGGGCGGCTCTCCCCATCACGCCGCCATCGCCGGCATTGAATGGGCACAGCGTTGTCTTGCCGTTGCCGGCAGCCAGAGTCACTGATGCAGCAGACCCGGATAACTTGATCCGGCGGCGCGGATCACCTGCCAGGTTTTGCGAACAACGCACTGAGCCCGGTGCCTTCCAAAGCGGCGTCCACCACTGCGCGTTCCGCCCCTTCGAGACGTACGTAACCCTGCCGCAGCCACTGCAGGCACTTCGCCTGATAGGGGAAAGTCTGCTGCTTCCAGGGCAGTCCTGCGATGGCGGTTTCGAACGTCTCCGCTCCGGAGTCGATGGCAGCCGCGTTGGCCAGGAGCACCGGCGTATAAACCCGGCCGATCTCTTCGAGCAAAGGCCGCAAAGTGTCGATGGCAGTCTGCCGTGACAACCACTCACCCGGTTCGAGACCTGAGAGATCATCGACGATACCCGTCCACGCATGCACCCTCGGTGCAACCCGGAACGTCTCTGCCATGGGCGTCGGGTCAAACATCGCGAGCTGGGTGAGCTGGCCATAGAGTCCGAAATCACTCGCCGCCGGTCGTTCACCAAAACAGAACGAAGCCCGGTTCATATGCTCGCCGAAAATTCGCAGGAATCGTCGGTAGCTTTCTTCGATGACCGGCGCCGTGGTGGCGTTGCTGCCAACCACATACAGGCGGCTGATCTGTCGGTCACGGATGAACTTGCTGCGCGGTTTCAGTTCTTCATCCGTGCAATTGAGTTCCCGCCAGCGTGGCAGCACGAGGCCCGCCTGTTCGATGTCAGCGGCGTACCACCAGCGGTAATGAAACATCGCCTTGGTGAGCCATTCATCGGCATAGTCTTCGATCAGGTAATCGAGAAACGCGAGTACCGGATCGTCAGGAATGATGGACCGGCCACCGTAACGGTCTTCGAGATCACGAATGATCGGCGTGGAATCCACCACGGCTTCGTTTTCACCGTGAAACCAGAATGTCGGCAGGAGCTCGACCTTGGCTTTTGGCAAGTCAGCCGTGAGCTTCGAATTCGGCAACGCAAAACGGTAAGGGATGTGCCGGTAACGGAGCACTGCGAGCATCTTGCGCGTATACGGTGAACCCGGTGCGCCGCGGATGATGAGCGAGTCGTCCATTAATCAATCCCCCCTAAAAAGTGCGTGAAATGAAGTACGGGTATGAATCGTGTTCTGGTGCTTCAGGCCAAGGTGATTGTAATGCGACAATCCGGCAATGAACGAACCTGACTGGCTTTCCGCTGTGCCGAGATTGAGTATCGGCCACCTACCCACACCGTTCGAACCACTGGATCGTCTCAGCCGCGAACTGGGTGGGCCACGCATCTGGGTGAAACGTGACGATTGCACCGGCCTCGCAACGGGTGGCAACAAGACCCGCAAACTCGAGTATCTGCTCGCGGATGCAAGGCTCAAAGGTGCGACGGACATCATTACCTTCGGTGCCGTGCAATCGAATCATGCACGCCAAACGGCGATGGCTGCGGCGCGTCTCGGGTTCCCCTGTCACCTGATCCTCACGGAACAGGTGAGCTGGAAAAACCGCAGCTACGCCACGTCCGGTAACGTGCTCATTGACCGTATCGCCGGTGCTGAGGTGATGATCGTCCCGCCTGACGCAGCTGCAGAGGCGACTTCGGCGCTGACAAGCAGGCTCACAGAGCAGGGTCGTAGTCCTTACCTCATTCCCGCTGGCGGCTCCAATGCCACCGGCGCCTTCGGGTATGTTCGCGCCGCTTGGGAGCTGCTCGGCGATTGCGAACGTTTGGGTTTGCAACTGCGGCACGTCGTACACGCGAGCTCCAGCGCAGGCACCCAATCCGGTTTGATCTACGGCTTCTCCCGACTGGGCCGCGAAGTTCGAGTCACTGGGGTCAACGTCTATCACGACAAACCGGCAACCCTCGAAACCCGGATCGGAGCGATCATCAGCACACTCGCCGAACGGCATGGTGCCATCGCCCCGCCCCGAATCCATGTGACGGATCGGTATCGTGGCAAGGCTTATGGCTTACCCACGGACGCGGGCCTCGATGCGATACGAATGTTCGCGCGCTTCGAGGGTCTGCTCTTTGATCCCGTATACAGCGGCAAGGCTGCGGCGGCGATGATTGATCTCATCAGCGTGGGCGAGTTCAGTGGCGAGGACGATGTGGTGCTGATCCACACCGGGGGCCAGGCGAGCCTGTCGGTTTACGACAACGCCTTCACGAGCTGATCCCACCGGGCGGCAATCGACAGGCGATCCATCTCTCGAAGGAACCACGGCGTGAATTCAGCCGGTGACGCCTTGATCCAGCTGAGCAGCGACTCGCGATCAAGCCAGCGGATCGCCACCACCTCCACTCCATCTGCCCGAATAGACCCATCCGTCGTCAACACAAAAGCCTGTTGGATCTCCGCATCGATCCCGCCAGGCCACTGCAGGGCTTCGCGGTAGACTGCCCCGTCCGGTAGCGGCTGCGTGTCTTCAAGTCCAAGTTCTTCAAAGAGCCCACGTCGCATGCCGCGCCGGAAGGACTCCCCGTTCTTCAGGTGCTCACCCACCGCATAGTCCCAGCAGTCGGGGTACAGATCCTTGTCCGGCGCCCGTCGCTGCAAAAGCATCTCCCCACGCCGATTCCAGACGAAACAGTGCACCGACCGGTGCCAGAGGCCGTGCCGGTGGACTTGCGCTCGAGGCACTGTTCCGAGGCAGGCGCCGTCGTCCCCGAACACCTCGAAATACTCCATGCATGCCTCCAGCCGCGTTGGTAACCTTCCGCCCACCCCGGTTTCCGACGAGCGAGAACACTGTGAGCGAGACCCGTACCGTACACACCTACTGCCGCATCTGCGAACCCACGTGCGGCCTTGTGGCAACCGTGGATGCCGATGACCGCGTCACGCTGAAACCGGACAAGTCCCACCCGGTGCATGGCGGCTTCGCCTGCCACAAAGGAATCAACTTCACCGAGATCCATCACGATCCGGACCGGCTCAACCATCCGCTGGCACGTCGCGGCCCTGCTAAGAGTGCCAACACCATTGGTTCATTCGAGCAGCTCGACTGGTCATCCGCGTTCACCCAGATTGCCGAGCGGATCAACGCCGTTCGCGCCAAGCACGGTGATGACGTATTTGCCATGTACACCGGCAATCCGAGCGCTTTTAACGCCACAGCCCGTGAGGGTGCGCGCCGGTTCGCGGGTCAAGTCGGCGTCCGCTACGCCTTCGGCTCCGGCACCCAGGACTGCACCAACAAGTTCGCCGCATCGGAGCGGGTATTTGGAACCGCGAACCTGCATCCGATTCCGGATTTTGCACACACCCGATACTTCCTCTCGATCGGTTGTAACCCCCGTATTTCTCACATGAGTTTTGTCCACACCACGGACCCGATGGGCAAGATGCGGGATATCGTCAAACGGGGGGGCAAGGTCGTCTACATCAACCCCCGCCGGATTGAATCGGCGAGCCCGGCCACAGGCGAAGTGGTGCTGATCAAACCCGATACGGATCTCTACTTTCTCGCCGCGTTGATCCACGAGATCGTCGCCAACCGCTGGCATGACGAGGCTTATCTGCGTGCCCATGGCAGCCGTGTCGGTGAACTGCTGGCCTTCGTCGCCAACTACTCCGCAGACCGTGTTGCCGGCGTCACCGGTATCGATGCGACGACCATTCGCACCATCGCCCGGGAATTCGCATCGGCCGAAGGCGCGTCCGTGCATTGCTCCACCGGCGTCAACATGGGGCGCCAGGGCACCCTCGCCTACTGGCTGGTGCACATGTTGTCACTGGTCACCGGCAACCTCGGTCAACGCGGCGGCAACCTGTATTCGCCGGGCTATTTCCCCGCAGCAACCGTCGGCAAACCAAAAAGTGATGATCCGTTTTTTGATACGGAATTCGGCCGCATCCGCACCATCACCGGCAGCCTGCCCGGTAACCTGCTCGCCGACTACATCGAGAGCGGCAAGGTCAAAGCCCTGTTCTGCATGTCCGGCAATCCCCTGCTTTCCATGGGCGGTGAGTCGCGGCTGCGCAAAGCCTTCGCCAAACTCGAACTGTTGGTGGTGATCGACATCTACCCGAATGCCACCTCGACACTCGCGGATTTCGTTTTGCCCGCCACAGACTGGCTCGAGCGTGAAGACGTCAATGCCATTTCAGTGGGCTTTCATACCGAGCCTTATGTGCAGTACACCCCGGCTGTGGTGGCACCGGTTGCCGAGCGCAAACCGGAGTGGTGGATCTACGGCAAGCTTGCCGCCGCAATTGGCGGGGCTGATCCGGAAGCCAGCGCTACGTTTGATCCTTTGTCACGCGTAAGCCGGCAACTGGCGGGCATCGGCCTCACGCTCGATGAGCTGAAGGCGAAGGAAGGCCATGTCTTCCGCATGCCGGATCCTGAACCCGAACTGCTCTTTGCCATCGGCGTGCAGAACGGCAACAAGAGCGTGGACTGTTGTCCGGAGTTTTTCACACCGGACCTCGCCCAGGCGGAAGTGATCTTCAACGAACTCGAAGCGGAACCGGCGGACGCGCTCAAGCTGATCACCCTGCGCACCAACTACATGGTGAACAGCTGGATGCACAATGTGCCCTCGCTGAAGCGTGATCACGCCCTTGACAATCCACTGCACATGCACCCTGACGACGCGGCGCGCCGAGGTCTGGCGGCGGGTAAGGAAATCCGCGTCAGCAACCACTACGGCAGCGTCATCGCTACGGTGAAGTTCGATGAGACGCTGCGTCCCGGTGTTGTCGCCATGACTCACGGCTGGGGACATGGGGGCAATTCGCGCATGCGCATTGCCAGCAATCACCCCGGCGTCAACGTCAACGAGCTTCTGCCAACGGGTCCCGGCAGTTTTGAACGGCTCTCGAATCAGTCGTTCATGACCGGCATTCCGGTGGATGTGGCGCTCGCGAGCTGACCATACGCATGAGGATCTGCCTGTCACTAACGGGCAGATTCAGCGGGGTAACGCAAAACTGATTACTGCATCCCCTCGCTCCACCGGAAAACCACCGTGGCCGCCTGCGGCGATCACGATGTACTGCCGACCGTCGATTTCATAACTCATCGGCGTCGCATTGGCAGAGGTCGGCAACGCCGCGCTCCAGAGTTCAGCACCGGACAGGAGATCCACAGCGCGGAAGGTGTACTCGGCCGCCGCACCAATGAAGACCAGACCACTCTGGGTCAGCAACGGCCCACCGATGTTCGGCACCCCCCAGGCGAAGTTCGGCACCGGAGCCGGCGCAATATCCGCGATGGTGCCAAGGGGCACATCCCAGAGAATCTTCGATGCCTTGAGATCGACGGCCACCAGCTTGCCCCATGGCGGCGCGGTGCAGGGCAGATCAAGCGGCGACAAGAACATTCTTCTGGCCATGGCAAACGGCGTACCGCGCTGCCGTGCCACTTCCCAGCCATCGAGTTCGCCTGAGGCAAGCAGCGGCTCAACATCATCCCGCGGAATGAGCCGCACGATGCCCGGCAACTGATTGACGTTCACAACCGCAATCTGCCGCTCCGCATCGATGGCGACTCCACCCCAGTTGGCTCCGCCCGCCCAGCCTGGATTCACCAGCGTTCCCCTGAGCGAAGGCGGAGTGAAGATGCCTTCCGAACGCAGGCCTGCAAGGGTGTCTTCACAGGCAACCCGATCAAACCACAGGACTCCGAACAGATCCTCAGGCTGCAGCGCGCTTTGCTTCACGAGTGGTGGCAGCGATGAAAAGAGCTGCGTCGGCGACGAGACTTCACCCTGCACATCCGTGGCCGGTACTGGACGTTCTTCTACCGGATGCACGGGTTCACCGCTCTCGCGATTAAAAGAGAACAACATGCCAGTCTTGGTGGCGACCACCACGGAAGGCACCCGTTCAGCACTACGCTCGAGATCAATCAGTACCGGTTGTCCGGGCAGGTCATAGTCCCAAAGATCGTGGTGAACAATCTGCTGCGCCCATGCCACCTCACCGGTTTCTGCACGCAACGCAACCAGCGAGTTGGCGTGCCGGTTGTCGCCGAGTCGTTCGCCGCCGAAATAGTCCGGGCCTGGTGAGCCAGTGGGCACGAAGATTAGACCTCGCTCCTCATCCACCGATAAAGGCGGCCAGGCGTTCGCGCCGCCGGTGCGATCGGCGCTGTCACCCGACCAGGTTGTGCGTGCGGGATCATCTGGATTGCGCGGTATCGGGTCGAACCGCCAGATTTCCTTGCCTCTTCGCGCCTCCAATGCCCTGACCACACCGCGCTCAAGGGCCACGCCCCGGTTGTCGCCGATGGCGGAACCGAGGATGACCAGATTTCGCCACACCACAGGCGGGGATGTGACTGAGTATTCTCCGGGCTCGAGCTCGAACTCCGGTTGTTCCGGCAGCGCACTCGCCCGCAGGTCGATCATCCCCTCCTCACCGAAGTCGCGGCAGAGATCACCTGTCAGAGCATCGAGCGCATACAGATGGCCAATGAGAGTTGGCAGAAACACCTTGTGCGTACAGGCTTTGGTGTTGACCTCGGAAGAAGCAGCGGCAGACTCGTGCCAGATCGTTACTCCGCGCGAAGCACTCTCTGCATAGTCGACATCCTTCGGCAGCTTGGAATCGAACCGCCACTTCTCCGCACCGGTTACCGCATCGATCGCAAAGGCTAAGCCGCCACTCGTACTGAAATAGAGCGTTCTGTTCCAGAGGACAGGTGTGGCCTGAAAGCTGTGATTCTTGTCCCTGAAGCCTTCACCCTTGTCACCGGTGTGAAAGGTCCACGCCGTTTCGAGTGAAGCCACATTGGCTGGAGTGATCTGCGTGAGGGGCGCAAACTTCGCCCCGGATGGCGCGCCATAGGATTCCGCTGCGAAGACAGTCGACGGCACCGACAGGATCAACAACAACAACACCTTCAAGCAGAGACGCGCACTCTGCAGCCATCCGGACAGAAGACGCCGCGATGTCGAGCGCAGACCAGGCGGCTGGTTCATGTCGCGCCTTTCAAACCGCTCGCTTCGCCGCAGTCTGTAAGCCTGAGTATCGCGGTTGATCGATAGCGACCTGGTTCACAACGGTTTGCCGCAGGTGCGCGATCAGTTCCGGGTTCTCGAGGTTGATGGCTCGCGAGCGGATGCGATCCACCAACTCCGCCCGCAATGAACGGGTGTCACCGTTCTGCCCAAGCAGCGCTGTGAGACGCGCTTTTTCTTCTCGACGATGCACCTCACCAATAGCGAGATCGCGAAGGACGATATCGAGTGAATTGCCGGCGACGCGTGCCAGGAAGTTGGTACGTCCCGTCGTCGTCTTCATCACGTCACCATGCAGGAAGTCGCGCACCGAGCCCAGCAACTCATCAAGACGGGGCATGTCGCCATCGTCTTCCGCCTGACCCTTGAGCAAGCGGACCGGTCCTGGAATAAGCAGGTTCACACAATCCACCTGGCACTCAGAGGAGCGGCGGCCGATACCGGGCCGCTCAACAGTCTTGTCAGGGCCGACTCTGTAGTGTTCCGCCATACCAAGACAACCCACTGCCCACCAGAAGGAGCCGAACACTTCCCAGAACTTCACGTGTTCCGGATCCACCTTCTGGCCGGAAACGGATTCGTAGCCGGCAAAAAGATCCTCGTATTCGCCAAAACCACCGACTGGGAGCTCGGTTCGTCCGAAACGCCAGGAGTTGGTACAGATCCAGCCGAGGTCGCGCATCGGGTCCCCAATGTGCGCAACCTCCCAGTCGAGCACGGCAACGATGCCTTGCGGGCTGAACATGATGTTGCCGTTCCGAAAATCGTTGTGCACCAGTGCCGATCTGGTCGCTTTCGGCAAATGATCGAGCAGCCACATCGCAGCGTAATCGATCATCGGTTGAGGTGTGTGGAAGAGCTTGTACCGATCCCAGGTCTGGTGAACGAACTCCTCTGCGGTGAGCGCGCCGAGACGTTCACTGAGTCCCGACTGCTTCAGATCAACGGAGTGGATGCGAGCAAGCGCCTGCCCACACAGATACGCGAGCTTCTGGCGAATGCCATCGAACTCCGGTGCCCTGACGATCCTGGCACCG
>Ga0194132_10002040_pt1 | contig 39118 bp, 42 predicted proteins | sample TA2KigOf80mmetaG_FD_148612 | JGI IMG/M metagenome (GOLD analysis project Ga0194132, IMG submission 148612) | Freshwater microbial communities from Lake Tanganyika, Tanzania - TA2015054 Kigoma Offshore 80m | ecosystem: Environmental > Aquatic > Freshwater > Lake | place: Tanzania: Lake...
GTCCTCGATTGCCATGGACCAGCCCTGCCGCTCCATCCTTCCGGTAGGTCGCCAGAAGCCTCCATACCTGGCGCTCCGATACCCCCAATGCCGTGGCAGCTTGAGCCTTTGTCAATCGCTTCTCAAGGACAGCGTTCAACACTACCGTTCGTTTAGCCTCTCTCTCGCCCATTGTCAGTTCTTTCATAGACTGACATTTTCACTGCTCCCTTAACCCCTGACACTATCACTGCACCAATGCACCAACACGAGCCCACCCCTTATCAAAGTGCGGGGTGTGACGTACAATAGTACCTTAAGCCGGTTTGGGATTCGTTTGACACCCCTTTGCGGCGCTCCATATAATCGTTCACGAATGCGTGCAATACCGCGCACCGGGACGCGTGAGGACGAAATGACAAAGAGAACTTTCCAACCTAAAGTACGAAGGCGCTTCCGCGTGCACGGCTTCCGCGCCCGAATGGCGACGAATAACGGACGCAACGTGCTCAAGCGCCGCATGTTCAAAGGACGCCACAGGCTGACCGTGAACTAGAGTGGAACGGGTCCGCCGGACTATGCCCAGGGAACGGCGCCTGACGAAGTCCAGCGACTTTGGGGCGCTCCGAGCGGAGAACCGCTCGTGGTCGGACAGGCTACTCGTACTCAGGGTAAAGCGGAACGGCCTTGGGGTAAGCAGAGCGGGCTTTTCAGTGGGTAAACGGATCGGTAACGCGGTAACGCGTAACCGGGCAAAGCGTAGAATGCGAGAGGCAGTGCGCTTGACACCAGTCCAGCAGGGCTGGGATTTCGTGTTTATCGCTCGGAACGGTGTAGTTGAGGCAGACTTCAAGGAGATCTGCAGCTCGGTCGAGTCGCTGCTCAAAAGGGCCGGGCTGCTGGCGCGGGCGCCTGCTCCACCGCCCGGCGAGGCGGGCATCCCATGATGAAGCGGCTGTCGCTGGGAGCGATCAGACTCTACCAGACCTCGATGAGCCCCTATTTCAGGGGGCACTGCCGCCACACGCCGACCTGCTCAAGCTACACTTACGAGGCCATCTCCCGGTACGGCGTCCTGAAGGGCATCTGGCTCGGCACGAAGCGCATCGGCCGCTGCCGGCCTTTCGGCACCAGAGGTTACGACCCTGTGCCATAGCTTCCGGCCAACACCGGCGCCGGTCCGGATTAGCGAAGCGTAATTCTGTTCAAGGCGGACGTCCCATTTCCTCCCACATGTCATACAGAAACCTGCCCATCACGGCGATCTTGGCGGCGCTCTCCATCTTCGCGCTGGCCGCGTGCGGAGGGGCACCCACCCCATCCGGCTGGTCAGGCGCAGTGGTCCAGGGGGACCGCGTCTACATCGGCACCATGGACAGGGATGTCCGGGCCATAGACGTCAATTCCGGCGATACGGTCTGGAAGTTCCCCCTTCGCGGTACGACCGAGCTTAACCGCGCGGTCTACGGCACACCTGCCCTCGTTGACAACGTGCTGTACTTCGCCGTTTACGACGGGCTCATGTACGCCGTGAACACAAACGGACGCGAGGTATGGAGCACCTCCGTCGGCGGTGGCCACCCCTTCGTCGGCAGTCCTGCCGTTGCGGACGGCAAGGTCCTGATCGGCTCCAACGACCACCACCTCTACGCGCTGGACGCGGCCAGCGGCAGCCAGGTATGGCGCTTCAAGACCGGTAACATGGTCTGGTCGTCCCCTGTCGTGGACAACGGCAGAGTGTACATCGGCTCGCTCGACCAGAAGGTCTACGCCCTTCGGCTCTCTGACGGGTCAAAGGTGTGGGAGTTCGAGGCGGGCGGCTCCGTCACGTCCCGTCCCCTCGTGGCGGACGGGCGGGTGTACGTCGGCTCCTTCGGCTCGAAGTTTTTCGCGCTCAATGCCGATACAGGCAGCCAGGTCTGGGAGTTTGACGGGGCCGGGTCCTGGTATTGGGCAGACCCCATAAAAGACGCGACTACGGTCTACGCCGCCTCGCTGGACGGCAACCTTTACGCGCTGGACGCCGCCACGGGGGGGATGAAGTGGAAAGCGGAGACGAACGGCCAGATCACCGGCGCCCCGGCGCTGCTGGGGAGTTGGGTGATGGTGGGCTCCACCGACGGCCGCGTGAGAATTGTGAACGCGGCGGACGGCAGCTCAACCAATTCGTGCAACATCGGCCCGGCCATCCGCGCTCCGTTAACCGTGGCCGACGACCGCATTTACGTCAGCGCCGCGGACCGATCCATACGGTCGCTGACCATCAAGTCGAACGGCAACCCGGATGAAGAGTGGGTGCACCGCTCCAACAAGGAAGACCCGGTCGACAACGAGAGCGCCAGCGCGTGCTGATATCCCTACCCTGCCCTGAGTACATACCGTCGGCGCAGGAGTCCAAGAGAACTGTGAACGGTGGCCATTGGAAATAGTCAGCCTCTTATGGACTGAAATACTTATCCGACCGATGATCAACGGCCTTGTGCTGTTGTATTCGGTCCTGTTCCACAACCTGGGCGTTGCGATCATCGCGTTCACGGTGATCCTGCGCGTCCTGATGATCCCGCTGACGCTGCGGCAGAGCAAGCAGATGAAGAAGATGTCAGCCATACAGCCGCGGCTGCGGGAGATACAGACCAAGTTCAAAGACGACCGGGCGCGGATGTCCCAGGAGACGATGAAGGCCTACAAGGAGTCCGGCGTGAGCCCGGCGGGCTGCCTTGGGCCAATGATCATCCAGCTTCCGCTGTTCATCGCCTTCTACTCCGTGCTTCGGGCGGCATTGCCCTCCACGCCGGAGAGGCTGGCGGACCTGTCAAAGCACCTGTACCCCTGGCTCCAGGCGGTCAGCGACGCCATCCCCATCAACGGGCGCTTCCTGTGGATGGACCTGGGCCAGCTGGCCAGCGCAGGCACCTTCCCCTTCTTCCTGCCGGTGCTCGTGGGCGTTTCCACGTGGCTCATGCAGAAGGTCTCGACGATGCCGGCCAGCAACCCACAGCAGGAGCAGACGAACCGGACAATGCTGTGGATCATGCCCGGCATGTTCGCGGTCTTCTCCCTGAATTTCGAAAAGGGCCTGGCGCTATACTGGATTGTGTCTAACATCGCGGGCATGATCATCCAGGGGTTCATCACCGGATGGGGTCCGCTCATAAATACGTTCAAGGGATTCGGCCGCAAGCGACAGCCTGCGGACGCCGCGCCGGCCAATGCAATAGCTCCGGCCGCGTCCAAGACCGCAAAGCCCCCGACAGAGGAGGCGCAAGCAGATGAAGACAATAGAGAGAACGGCAAAGACGGCGGAGGAAGCGATCGAGCTGGCGCTCAAGGAGCTCGACGTCGAACGCACGGAAGTCGAAATCGACGTCATTAGCCGCGGCAAGGCCGGCATCCTGGGAATCGGCGGAGAGCCCGCCCGCGTGCGCGTTACGCTCCTGGAGAAGCCGAAGGCCGAGGAGCCGCCGAGCGTCGCCAAGGTGGCCGTTGAGGTGCTGGACGGCCTCATCAAAAACATGGGCGTCACAGCAGTCGTCAACCTGCGCTCCACCTTCCGCGAAGACGTGGGAGGCCCCGTGCTGGAGATCGACGGCGACGACTCCGGCCTCCTCATCGGGCGGCGCGGAGAGACCCTCCGCGCGCTGCAGTTCCTCGTCACCTTCATCACCGGGCGCAGGACCAATGAGAAGGTCAACATCTTCGTGGACATCTCCGGCTACCAGGCGCGGCGCTACCAGGCGCTCGAGAACATGGCGCTAAAGGTTGCCCAGCGGGTGGAGTCGTCCGGCAGGCCGATCACGCTGGAGCCGATGCCCCCCAACGAGCGCCGCGTCATCCACATGGCGCTGGCGGACAACCCCCGCGTGAAGACCGCCAGCACCGGCGAAGGCGACCACCGCCAGGTGGTTGTTGAGCCGGCGCGGTAGGGTCGGGGTGCGGGGCTGACTGCCGACCGTCTGCTGCTGTATCATGTTAACTGACTGATCGAATATGGAGGCCGAACCATGAGAGGCCGCGGCGATTCAAGTCAGGTTATCATCGGGTCGATAGTCATTCTTGTCGGCGTTCTGTTTCTCCTCGAGACCACTGACGTCATCAACGTCGGCAACGTCTTCTAGTGGGTCCCTTCGCTTTTCATCCTCTACGGCATCTGGCTCATCGTCAAAAACGGGTTCCGGAGCCTCACCGGCCCAATCGTCATCATCACCGTTGCCGCGATCGTCCAGGCCGCAATGCTCGGAGTGAACGTCGGCGACCTGTGGCCGGTAATCCTGATCGTCGTCGGCCTCTCCATCATCTTCGGCGGGATGCGCGTGAAGTCACGAAGAATGGCCGATAAGGCAACCGTGGACATGGACTCCGTGAATGTCACCGCCGCGCTGAGCAGCTCGGAGCAGCGCGTGCTATCTCAGGACTTCAAGGGCGGCCAGGTCACTGCCATCATGGGCGGCGTGGAGATAGACCTGCGCGACGCCCATGTGCTCGAGAGGCCTGCGAAGATCGACGCTACGGTCATTATGGGCGGGGCGGAGATAAGCGTGCCGGAAGGCTGGGTTGTACGCTTCGACAACGTGAACTTCATGGGCGGCTCCGGAGACGAGCGCAAGCGGCGACATATGGAGCCCCCTGCGGACAACAAGCCTGACCTGCTTATTACGGGCCTCGTGCTCATGGGCGCGGTGGAAATCAAGTCCTGAGCGCCACGCGGTTTGACGCTCCAATGGCGCCTACGTACAATGTGGGCGATTCGCTTCCCTGCGCCTCCCATTACTTCGCACCTACGGAGTCACAATGCTCAAGATCATCGACCAGGGCGTAATCTCGAAGGTACCCGGTCGGGGCGCCTATATGCCCACCATTACATTGCTGCCTGACGGCACATACGTTGCCGCGCAACACGTGGGCGCCGGGCTGGGCACGCCCGACAACCACATCGAGCTGCTGCGGTCAAAAGACCTGAAGACGTGGACAAACGAAGGCAGCGTGCACGACGCCGATGACGAGCTGGACAAGTGGTGTTACCGCGGCCCCAGGGTGATCGTGGCGCCGGACGGCCGGTGGGCGCTTGTCTCCACGCGGTTTGAAAAGGGCGATACCTTCAACGTGCAGACCGAGGCCGTGCCCACGTGCGAGCTCGTTCTTATGTGGTCGGGCGACCAGGGTCGCAAGTGGTCGAAGCCGCAGATAGTGCCCGTGGGCTACCCTTCCGACCAGTACACATGGAACGGCACTGGGTACTTGCTCCAGATATCGCCGAAGAGGTGGATGTTCCCGTTCGAGACGTGGAAGCCGGAAGGCTACACGGGGCTGCCCAACCAGGTCGCGGGGGCCGTGTTCTCTTCCGACCAGGGGAAGACGTGGGGCGAGCGAACGGAGTTCCACCGGGACAGGCAGGTCAAGAAGCTGTGGTGGGACGGGGCGTACGCCATCATGCCGAACGGCGACCTTATCTCGCTCTTCTGGGTGCACCTGTACGGGACGAGCGAGGACACATTCAACCACTGGTCCATATCGAAGGACCAGGGCAGGACGTGGTCCACGCCGCGGCCGACGAACCTTCGCGGCCAGGTATGCGCGCCCATACCCCTGAAGGACGGGCGGGTGGCGGCAGTGTACAACTACCGCCACGAGCCGCAGGGCGTACACGTCGCGCTGACGAAGAATTTCGACCACTTCGACACGGACAATGAGGTGAAGGTCTTCGACGCCAGCAAGGAGGCCACGCTGGGCAAGCCGGAGGCGGGGACGTTTATTGCGGAGCATATGAAGATTGCGTTCGGGAAGCCGAGCGGGATGACCTTGCCGAACGGCGACATCCTCACGCACTTCTGGTGCACCACGCAGGGCGTCACACACACGCGCTGGGTGCGGCTGAAGGCGGAGTAAGTGTTTCTGAGGAGAGTCCCATGACCAGGACCGTAAAGAACGACGTACCATTCGCCGCCGGCGTGGTGGGCAGCCTGCCGCGGCCGAAGGCCGTGATAGAGATGCTGCCGCAGACCCCGAGCCCGGAGGCGTCCCGCTCGCCCAACATGGATGCCGCCGCGCGCTTCGCCATCGCGCTGCAAGAGACAGCGGGGCTGGACCAGGTGAGCGACGGGGAGTGGCGCAGGCACGCGTACACGCACATCATCGCGGACATCGCCTCCGGCTTCTCGGCCGACCTGCGAGAGAACCCGCGCCGGTGGGGCATATCGATCACGGAGCCCATGGTGGTCAAGCGCCCCGGGCTGATAGCCGAGGAGGCGAAGTTCCTCGTCAAGCATACGTCAAAGATGACGAAGGTGTGCTTGCCCTCGCCTTACCTGCTGGGCGTGCGCCTGTGGGAGAAGGACGTCTCGAAAAAGGCCTACCCTACCCGCGACAAGTTCATCGACGCGCTGGTGCCCATCCTCCGCAACGAGCTGATTGAGGTGGCGAAGACCGGCGTGACCACTGTGCAGATAGACGAGCCGCACCTGTGCGTGCTTGTGGACCCCAGCTACCGTAACTCGTTCGATAACGCGCAGTACGAGATGGACCTGGCGGCAGCGAAGATCAACGAGATCATCCACGGCATCAAGGGCGTGCGGCTGGCGCTGCACCTGTGCCGGCGCAACTGGGGCCGCAAGGGCTGGGGCGCTGAAGGCGGCTACGAGCCGATCATCGACACGATGAAGAAGATCAAGGTGGACCAGTACGTGATGGAGTTCAGCATCCCCGTGGCCGGGGATGTGGCCATCCTGAAGCAGATGCCGGAGGACTCGCTGATCGGCCTGGGGTGCGTGGAGTGCCGCTTCGAGAAGATCGACACGCCGGAGGAGATCGTCGCGCGGGTGGAGAAGGCACTCCAGTACGTGGAGCCGCAGCGCATCAGCCTGAACCCGGACTGCGGCTTCGCCCCGGGGCTCGGCATCCCGATGGACCTGGACGAGCCCTACCAGAAGCTCAAGAACGAGGCCGAGGCGGCGAGACGGCTCCGCGAGAAGTACGCCTAGGGAACGCGGGCCGTAAGCTCCAGCGTGGCGAGCGCGTATTCAAACATCGGCAACAGGTCCTTGAAACGAGCGGCCGGCGCACTATAGGTTATGGCTACGCCCAGCCCGCCGTCTTTCACGATCAGCGTGATGCCCTGCGCCTGGCCATCCCTGCTGCTGAACTCTATTAGCTCACCTGGCAGGCCCTTGTTTGTGGTCGCCTGTTTGCGCGTGAGCAGCCGCACAGATGGATCGACCTGCTGGGCGTCTATCATCGCCGCGTTCGCGTACTGCTCAAGGCTCATGGCCTCGCGCCCCCTGTCCGCCAGCTTCTCCTCCGCAATCGTCAGGACTGTGCCGTTTTCGGAAAGGAACACCTCAACGCCCGCAATAGGCAGGTCGTTCAGTATCCTCAGGTCCACAGGGTGCTGGACTGCCACCGTCCCATCCTCACTCAGGAAGTACCTCATTGGGCCGAATGGGCTGTCCACTATCTCCGATTCGAGCGACGGCGCCGCAATAGAAGGCCTTGATAGCGCCTCCTCATTGATATTCACCGTCCAGTAGACCTTCACTACATAGCCGAACGGGCCGTCGCCGAAAGCGTCCGTGACGGCAACAACGAAGCGTTCGGACCGCTTGCCCATGAACGTGATCGCCGGCTTCGGTCCGAACTCCCACTCCGCGCTGTCGAAGTCCTGGTAGTAGCGGTCGTATATCCTCCCCGCCGGACCCACGGATAGCTGAGGGGTCGAATATGGCGTTTCCACCTCAACACGTACCATCATCTCCTCTTCGGGAAGCTCGTCCGGCACCTTGAAGATGAAGTAGTCGGTATCCGAAGGGTAGTCGAAAAACGCCCTGTAATCGCCGAGGGTAATTGACTGGCCGTCGTCCGGGTCCTCCAGCGGGATAAGGTCCACGTTGCCGGTGATGGTGACGGTCTCCGGCTGAGTGAGGAGCGTTATCAACCGCACGAAATGGGGGCCTTCCAGCTGGGTCTTGCCCTCAAGGGAGCTTCCGCTCGTATTGTTGCCGCCGGACGCCCCAAAGAGGTTCCTGCCCTGGCTGTCGATGAAATGGACCACGCCCTCAGTTGGGCTAACGTCCACCCTGACCGTAGTGTTTCTGACCTCGTTCACGACGAACACAGCCGAGTCGAACTGACGGGCCAGCTCCACCTCGTGCGTCTTGCGCCCGCCCTCTTCCGGCACCCGCCTAGATATCACACTGCTGTGGGACAAGGCCACGGTCATCATCGCTATCCGAGGCGCAATGTCGTAGGCAGAGGCCGCCAGGCCGTATCCCCCCTTTTCCTGGCTTATACGCAGGCCGGAGATGCCTATGAGGTCGCCGTCCCGGGAGACGAGCGCACCGCCGCTTTGACCGCCTGCGAGAGACGCGTCCGTCTGGAAATAGGTCATCCCCATGTCGCCCCACTCCCTTAGCCGGGATATGAGGCCGCGAGAGATCGTCGGCGCTGAGCCGGATATGTTGTCGCCGGGGTAGCCGACGAGGAAGGAATCGCTGCCCACCGCCTCCTGCTCCCCGTTCACAAGCACCAGCGGCGTCACCTCCGTTACAAACGGCCCCACCAGCGCCAGGTCGGCGACACTGTCCTGCTTGAAGACCGGGGCGTCTTCGAACTTCTTGCCGTTCGGGAAAGTCACCGTCACGCGGTTGAACGGCCATACCACGTGGGCGTTGGTGAGCACGTACCCGCCTTCGATCAGGACGCCGCTGCCCGTCGTCCGCGAGGGCGTCTGGATAAACACTACCGCCGGCGACACCTTTGCATAGATCTGCGAGGACGTGAGCGGAGCGGGCGTGGCCGTTGGCGCGGGTGTGGCGGTGGGCTGCGGCGTCGGGGACGGCGATGGCACGGCGGTCGGCTCGGACGTTGCGGTAGCGGCGATCGTCACAGTGGGCTCCGGCGTCGGGGAGGAAGGCGCGGCGGGCGGGTCGCACGCCAGGCATGTCCTAAGAAGGGTGGCGAGCAAAGCAACAACGGCCCTGGACATGTGGCGCCTCCGCGTGCGGGACGGCTAGGATATTGCGTCAATATCCCAGCTTCAGGCGCTCATCATACCAGGGCCGTTATGCAAAGTGTCGCGGATATCGTACGGATTTGCGTGAACTAGTGCTTCACGAGCCCTCTGACCAGCACATGCTCCAGCCAGTCGTTGCTGTCGTTGACTACGGAGTGCTTGCACTTCGGCGGGATGTAAACGGCATCGCCCGCCTTCACTTCGACAACGCGACCGTCCAGGTGGACCTTGCCGTGGCCCTTGATGATGTAGACCACGTGCTCCTTGTCGTTATGGTCGTGGAGAGGCTCCTCCATGCCGGGCTGGAGCAGGCGGTAGGTGAACCCGTGGATGCCGCCGCCCACGAGCACCTGCTGCTTCTCGCCCTCCGGAATCACCTCGCCCTTTTTTCGACGAACACCTTCCAGCCCACCGCGCCGTGGCTGTTCGCGGGCTCCTGCTCCGTCCAGTGCCTGACCGTTCCTGCCATTGCCGTACTCCTCCAGATTATTGTTTGACCATTCCGGTCACCAGCGTGTGCACCAGCAGGTCCGTGCCATCGTTAATCAGGAAGTGACGGCACTTCGGCGGCACGTAAATCGAATCGCCGGGGCCGACATCGGTCACCTCGCCGTCCAGGCTTACCTTCCCGTGCCCGCTGACGATGTAGATGATATGCTCCTTGTCCTCGCGCTCGCGAGGGGGTTGCTGCATCCCCGGGGCCAGCATGAGGTAGTGGAATGCGTGGAGGCCGCCCGCGCCGAGGACGACGCGCTTTTCGCCCGCCGGCGGCTGCGTCTGATCCTTGCGCTCCGCGAAAATGTTGCGGCCGACAGTGTTGTGGCTGCTCGCGGTATCCTGCTCGCTCCAGTGCCTGACTACGCCCGCCATACGTGGCTCCACCAATTTGTTGCGCCGGAATCTTAGCAGAACCGCCGCCCCCTCAACAACGCAAAGGGGCCCGGGCACATCGCGCCCGGGTCCCTTTCCTGTCTGGCCTACTACCAACTACCCACTACTTACTACTTGCTAGCCGCCGATTTTCCCCTTCGGGTGGATCGGCTTGCCGACCTCGGCGCTGATGATCAGGTGCTCCAGCCAGTCGTCGCTGTCGTTGATGAGGCCGTGCTGCACCTTCGCGGGACCGTAGACGGCGTCGCCGTCGCGCACGGGGATCGTCTCGTTCCCGACGATCATCTTGCCCTTGCCGGAGGTGAAGTAGTACACCTGCTCCATATCGGCATGGTCATGAGTGCCAGTCTGGAGGCCCGGCTGCAGGCGATGCAGCGTGATCTTCTTAACGCCCGTCGCCGGCGCTTCGTTGTACGTCTTGCCCTCCTGCCCCAACGGGCCGAACACGCTCCACAGCAGGGCAGCGCCGTGCGAGACGCCGGGGTCGGAGTCCAGCCAGTTGCGATGGGCGATGACGTTCTTGAACTCCTTCGCCGCGATCTTCTTCTTGTTGACCTCTTGCTCCTCCGGGGAGACAACGCGGCCGTTCATGATCAGGTGCGCCAGCCAGTCATCGGTGTCGTTGATCATCTGGTGGTAGCTGCCGATAGGCACGCAGAGGACGTCGCCCTTCTTTACATTGTACAGCTTGTCGTCCACGTTCATCTTGCCGGAGCCCTGGGTGAAGTAGTAGATCTGCTCGCGGTCAAAGTGGATATGGTAGTCGCCGCTCTTGCCGGGCTGGATTATGTGGAGCGTCAGCGCCTGGAAGCCGCGAAGGGGGGCCTGCTCCCACTTCTTACCCTCCTGCCCTTCCCAGCCGAAGTACGCGTACACGATTGCCGTGTGGTGGGACACCACGGGCGTAATCTGGCGCCAGTTGCGGATTGCGACGGTCATTGCGAGACTCCTCCAGAGTTTTGTGTTCCGGGGCATTATACGACAACGGCGCGCGTGGCGAGACTACTTGAGATGGGCAGAAGGCCACAGGCCAAGGTCGGCCTCAAGGTCAAGAGCGTACACCACGGCGCCAGACAGGGCTTCCATCTTCTCGGCCGAGAGTGACGTGATCCTGGTCTGGAGGGTGGCCTTCTGAACAGTCACGATATCGTCCGCATTAACAACGCAGGCTACCGGCATGCCATCGCTTTCATCGAGTCCGACTTCCGCAGAGATTCCCCGGGCAGTGCGTGTTATCGGCGCTATCGTCACGGACGCGCGCTTGTCTATGACGGAGTCACGGGTGAGCAAGACTACTGGCCTGCGACCGGCGGGCGGCGGCAGCACCGCCCACCAGACCTCTCCTCGTCGCATCGGTTACCATTCCTCCGCCGGAAGAATATCCGCAAGCATGGCTTCCTGGGTTATCGCCATCACGTTATCCTCGGGAAAGCGCTCATACGCATCCCTATCATTCCTTTCCATCTCGCGCCTCTCCAGGTAGCGGAGGTAGAAGCGACACGCCTCCCGAATTGTCTCCGCGCGTGGAGTCCCTTCGGCATCGGAGAGTGCGTCCAGCGCCAGGAGAAGCTCCGGAGACATGGGGACCTGGATAATCCTCCCGCGCTGGGGCTTAGCGCCCTCAGTGGCCCTCCGCTTTAGCTTTGTGGTCATGGCCTCACCTCCCTGCATCACGATGCACCAATCATACCACAACATGTTCCACAATAAATTGTGGAAGTCTCACTTCTGCGCGGGTATCAGCACCGTAATGACCAGGTGCTCCAGCCAGTCTTCGCTGTCGTTTATGATCTGGTGCTTCGTGGGAGGGGGGATGTGGATGGTGTCGCCGGCGCGGACTGGGATGAGCTTGTCGTCCAGGTTCATCTTGCCCTTGCCGCGGGTGATATAGAAGATCTGCTCTTTAGTGGTGTGGGAGTGGTAGTCGCCCTCGGAGTGCGGCTGGAGGAGGTGGAGCGTGAAGTTCTGGTAGCCGATGAGCGGGGCCTCGGCGAGCGGCTTGCCCTCCGCCTTCTGGCCGAAGATGTTCCAGATGATCGAGGTCCCGTGGCCGATCGTCGGCTTGATAGTCTCCCAGTGCCGGATAGTGGCGCCCATAGCATCCCTCCCATGCGGATTTGGCGCGTAGGGTACGCCCGCCCCGCAGGGAAGGCAAGGGGCCAAACAGCCGAAGACCCCCTCCCTGTATCTCTCCCCTTCTCTCTACCCTATTCTGTCCCAGCCCGTGTACGGGCGGAGCACTTCCGGGACCACGATGGAGCCGTTTGCCTGCTGGTAGTTTTCCATGACGGCGATGACGACGCGCGCCACTCCCAGGCCGGAGCCGTTGAGGGTGTGCAGCAGGCGCGGCCTGGCCTCCGCGTCCGGGCGGTAGCGGATGTTGGCGCGGCGCGCCTGGAAGTCGGTGCAGTTGGAGCACGAGCTGACTTCCAGCCAAGAGTCGACGCCCGGCGACCACATCTCAACGTCGTAGGTCTTCACCGAGGCGAAGCTAAGGTCGCCCGTGCAGAGCTTGAGCACGCGATGCGGAATGCCGAGTCGCACCGCCACGTCCTCGGCGTCCGCCACCAGCTTGTCCAGCTCCTTGGCCGACTCCGCCGGCTCCACGAACTTGAACATCTCCACCTTGTCGAACTGGTGGACGCGCTTGATGCCGCGAGTGTCCCTACCCGCCGCCGCCTTCTCGCGCCGGAAGCACGGCGTGTGGGCGACGTAGTACTTCGGCAGGCCGCCGGGCGGGAGAATTTCGTCGCCGTAGAGGTTGGTTATCGGCACCTCCGCCGTCGGCACCATCCAGAGGTCGTCCTCTGCGTCGTGGTACATGTTCTCCGCGAACTTGGGGAGCTGGCCGCTGCCGGTCGCGGTCTTCGTCGTGACCATATACGGCAGGTAGAGCTCATCGTAGCCGTGGTCGACGATGTGCAGGTTGAGCATCCAGTTGATGAGCGCGCGCTGGAGCGTCGCTCCCTTGCCCTTGAGCACGTAGAAGCGCGAGCCGGAGAGCTTCGCGCCGCGCTCCAGGTCGATTATGTCCAGCTTCTCTCCAAGCTCCCAGTGCTGGAGCGGCTTGAAATCGAACTTGCGCGGCGCGCCGACGGTGCGGGCGACGACATTGTGTGACTCGTCCGGGCCGACCGGCACGTCGTCGTCGGGGATGTTGGGGATGACGAGCGCGACGGCGGCGAGCTCTTCCTCAACGCGGCGCGCCTCCTCCTCGAGCTCCTTGATCTTGCCGCCCACGCCGCGCATCTCCTCGATGAGCTCCGGCGGCTTGACCTTCATCAGGCTGATCTGCTTGCTAACGTCGTTGCGCCGCCCGCGCAGCGCGTCGCCCTCGACGATGATCTCGCGGCGGCGGGAGTCCAGCGCCAGCAGCCTGTCCACGGGGTCCTGGGACTGGCTGCGCTTCTCCAGCGCCTTTCGGACCCTCTCGGGCTCGTTGCGGATCAGGTCGATGTTTATCACGGCTGTACCTCGATGTCGGTGAACGAAAGGAAAAGAAGCCGGCTATGGCGATGTCGCGAGGATGGAACGGCCCACCCTCATCCGGTCCGCCGCGGCGGACCACCTTCTCCCTCAAAGGGAGAAGAGGGAAGGCGCCCTGCCACCCCACCCAATCACCCTCTCTGTCCCGCAAAGCCGGGACATCTCCCCCATCGAGGGGGAGACAAAGCCCGGGACGGGTCGGAGGGGCTGCTTCCCTCCTCTCCCTGAGGGAGAGGCCTTGGGGCGCTTTGGCCCAAAGGGTGAGGGCTATGGCTGTTCGACTCCTCCTCTCCCCGAGGGAGAGGCCTTTGCGGCTTTGCGCAAAGGGTGAGGGTGGGACAGTGGACACCTGGCGGCACATTTCGGGCTGACACGCCGCCGCACCTTGTCTATCTCTTCGTCCACTATTTAGATGTGAACGAATCAAGTATATCCGGTAAAATCGGGCCGCAATAGCCCTGCCCTTCCGTGCGCGCCCCCCTTGATGAATCTATCCGGAAGCTCTACCCTTCATGCTGTCCCGGGCCGCGCCACGCGCGCCCTATCGGAGGCCAGAATGATTGTAGACTCCCATGCCCACGCCTTCCCTTACATGGGTAGCGCTTCCGGCCACCGCTCCGCGCGGGAGCACCTGAAGTACGTGCAGCACATCATGATGAGCCACCACCAGCCGCAGCGCCGCGTGCTGGACAACGCCGTCGCGCCCTCCAACACGCTGTGGGACGGCCGCGACGCGGCGCTGGGAGCGATGCACCACGTCGCGTTTCGCGCGGGCGATTACGGCCGCTTCACCTGGGTGTCCAACGACGACGAGCATTACATCCAGTACTTCCCTCCCTCTCTTCGCGACATTGTCGCCACGCCCGAGCAGATGGTCGCGCAGATGGACTACCTCGGCGTCTCGAAGGCGGTCCTGCAGACGGGCCACCTGTACGGCAAGCTGAACACCTACATCGCCAGGGCGGTCCAGAAGTACCCTCACCGCTTCTGGGGCCTGGCGATGGTGGACGAGTGGAAAGCGGACCACCCCAGCGAGCGCCGGACGGTGGACCACGCCGTAAAGGAGCTGGGCCTCCACGCGCTGTGGTTCTACTCCGTTGCGCTCCGCCAGCACCGGCGCGCCGAGGCGCTGGATGACCCGGCCTTCTTCCCATTCTGGCGCCACGTGCGCAAGCTGGGGATCCCTGTATTCTGGTCGGTGAGCACCTCGTTCCCCGGCGCGGACGCCTACATGGCGGAGATGGACGCCTTCGGCCGCTGGGCGCACCGGTACCAGGATATCCCCGTCGTGTACACGCATGGCCTTCCGCTCGGGCGCTTTACGAAGGACGGCAAGATTTCAGTCCCGAAAGAGGCCTGGCGCGCGCTGGAGTCAAAAAACGTGCTGCTGGAGCTGCTCATCCCGATCGCGCAGGGCGCATCGTGGGAGTACCCGTTCGTGGAGGCGCGGCCGTTCATAAAAGAGGCCTATGAGCGCCTGGGCCCGGACCGCCTGGTGTGGGGCTCGGACATGCCCAACGTGGAGCGCCACTGCACGTACAGGCAGTCGCTCGACTACTTGCGGCTGCACTGCGACTTCATTCCGAAGGCGGACATGGAGAAGATAACCGGCAAGAACACGGCGAAGCTGTTCGGGGCATCGTGAGCGGCCTATGACGATCGACTTCCATACCCATATCTACCCCGAGTGGCTGCGCGACCAGCGGGAGAAGTACCTGTCGCGCGATGCCACGTTCGGCGAGCTGTTCGTGAGCCCGAAGGCGAAGATGGCCACAGCCCAGGAGCTTATCGCCGCCATGGACGAGGACGGCGTGCAGGCCTCCGTGGTGATGGGCGTCGGCTGGACGGACCAGGGGCTGGCGCGGGACGTTAACGACTACATCATCGACGCCGTTCGTATGTACCCGGGCCGCATCGTCGGCTTCGGCGGCGTCAACCCGGCGTGGGGAGACGCCGCGGTCACCGAGGCTGAGCGCTGCGCCCGCGCAGGGCTGCGCGGCATCGGGGAGCTACACCCGGACACGCAGGGGTTCGCCATCCAGGAGAGGAGGGCGATGGAGCCGCTGGTTGAGGTGCTCCGGGAGTACCGGCTCATTCTCACCACGCACTCCTCCGAGCCCGTGGGCCACCTGTACCAGGGGAAGGGCCATACCACGCCGGACAAGCTGTGGGCGTTTATAGAGAGCTTCCCGGACGTGAAGGTGGTCTGCGCGCACTGGGGCGGCGGCCTGCCCTTCTACGCCCTCATGCCGGAGGTCGCCGAGGGTCTTGCGAACGTGTACTTCGACACGGCGGCTTCTCCATTCCTTTACAGCGCCGGCATCTTCCGGCAAGCGACGGCACTGGTGGGCGCCGGGAAGGTGCTCATGGCGAGCGACTTCCCCCTCATCCGCGCCAAACGCATCCTGAAGCAGATCAACGAGGCCGCTTTAACCCCTGCGGACAGGCAGAAGATCGTGCACGACAACGCGGCCGCGCTGCTGGGCATCGCCTGACCTGCCGTCGCCTCCCAGGGGCAATTCAGCCTTCCATATTTTTGTCCGGCTACCTGCCCCGTGATATTATGAAATCCGTTCCGGGCTGACTTGCGCGGCCCTCCAGACGTTCTAACCTTCGTCAACCCTATCGATCACTCCCTCTTATCGCATGGAGATATCTGTGAAGCGCACCGTAATTGTCCTCTCCCTTATCGCAATTGCGCTATTCGCCATCGCCTGCTCGAAGGGCGACCCATCGCCGACGCCGACCCAGCCTCCGGCAGCGACGGCAACGGCCGTGCCGACAAGCTCGCCCACACCGGCGCCGCCCACAGCCACGCCGGTCGCCAACCCGCCCCAGGCGCAGGAGATACTGGGCACTTCTGCGAAGGCGATGCAGGCCCTGACTGCCGCGCACTTCGACATGGCCATAACAATGAAGGTCAGGAGCAATGACCTCACGCTCGATATACCGGTCTCACTGGTGGGAGACTTCCAGGCGCCGGACCGGTCGAAGGGCCTTCTCAAGATAGCCTTCGCGTTTCTTAACGTTGAATCGCAGGTCATTTCCGTCGGCGGCACCACCTACATCACCAACCCCACCACAGGCGCATGGGAGGTCAGCCCCGGCGCGTCCGCCGTATTCTCCAACCCGTCAGAGTTCTTCACGGCAGACACGTCTGCTTTGACCGGCCTCACGCTGGTTGGGGAAGAGACTGTAGGCGGCGTGCAGACCTTCCATATCCGCGGGAAGGCCATTTCCGGCACTTTCGGCGACGCCAGCGGCTCCGTGGACGTGGACTACTGGATCGGCATCCAGGACGGTTACGTCCGGAAGCTGGAGGCCACCGGGCCGATCAACCCCGGCCTGGAGCTTAGCCATCTCCTTACGGGCGTGAACACCACAAACGCCTCAATGGTCATGCGGATGACCCTCTCGGACTTCAACAAGCCGGTCATAATCGAAGCGCCGATCGTCGCCCCTCCCGCGCCGACGCCAGTGGCAAAGCAGTACCCGGGCGCGCCCGCGACGGTCATCGAGCCGGGGAAGACGTACACGGCCACGATAGAGCTGGCGAAGGGCGGCAACATCGTTATCGGCCTCTACTCCAACCTTGCGCCGATCACGGTCAACAACTACGTCTTTCTCGCGCGGGACGGCTACTACAACGGCGTCACGTTCCACCGCGTGATCGCTAACTTCATGGCGCAGTCCGGCGACCCCACGGGCACGGGCACCGGCAGCCCCGGCTACACCATCCCCAACGAGTTCAGCAACGAGCTGCGGCACGCCCAGGCCGGGATACTTTCCATGGCCAACGGGGGCATGCCCGGCGGCCGCCCCACAAACGGCAGCCAGTTCTTCATCACCTACGGGCCAACGTCATGGCTGGACGGCCTTAACCCGGACGGCAGCCCCAAGAGCTGCTCAGAGCCCCAGGTGGCGTGCCATTCCGTCTTCGGAATCGTCCTTGAAGGGATGGACGTGCTGCGCTCGATCGCGCCGCGCGACCCGGCATTCGCGACGGCGCCGGGAGACGCAATCAGGTCGATTACTATCCAGGAGTACGCGGCCGGGCAGGGCCCGGATATCCCCCTGCCGGAGGCCGTCAAGCCTGCCGCCAGTGACATGGCAGACGCACGGTATATGCATGTCGCCGCGGCGCTACACGACGGCAGGACACTGGTGGTGGGCGGCATCGGCCAGAGCGGCCCCCTATCCTCCACGGAAATCTTTGACCCGGCAACCAACCGGTGGACAACCACCGGAGGCACCTCGCAGCCGCGAGCCATCCATTCCGGCGTGACGCTCAAGGACGGCAGGGTCCTCGTTTCCGGAGGCCTCAATGCAGCCGCTACCGCGTACATTAACCTGGCGGAGGTCTTCAACCCTGCCACCGGCGCGTGGACGGTGACCGGCCCCATGTCTGAAGTGAGGGGCGGACACTCGGCAACACTGCTGGGCGACGGCCGCGTGCTGATTGCGGGCGGTTCCACCGGCCAGGCGACGCTGAAGACAGCGGAGATATACGACCCCGCCACGAGCGTGTGGACCAGGGTGGCGGATATGGCGCACGGGCGGGACGGCCATTCGGCCACTTTGCTTGCGAATGGGAAGGTGCTGGTTGCTGGAGGCGCAGATGAAACGACGAGCTCCCTGGCGACGACGGAGGTCTATGACCCGGCGACAAATTCGTGGTCGAGCGCGGGCAACCTCGCGGCCGCCCGATCATCGCACACCGCCACACTGCTTCCCAACGGCAATGTGCTGGTTGCAGGGGGCGGCATCGATCCTGTTGGGGTGATAGGCACGACGGAGATCTACGATGCCGTGGCTAACAAGTGGACAGGCGGCGCCGGCATGTCCACCCCGCGGGCCGGGCACAGCGCGGTGGCGCTGAAGGACGGAAAGGTGATGGTCATGGGCGGGCTGGACAATACACCGGCGCCCATAGCCGCGGCTGAGATCTACGACTCCGCCACAGGCATCTGGGTGCCGGCGATGGACATGCCCAGCGTGCGCATTCTTCACAGGACGCTGTTGCTCAGTGACGGCCGCGTGCTCTCAATAGGTGGCGTTGGCGTTAACTCCCTGCTGGCCTCCATTGCCTTATACGACCCGGCGACAGGCCGCTGGGCGGAGCAGTGAGTCACCCCCCAATGTGGTACATCTCCACTTTCTTGCGGCGGGGCTGGGTGAGCGAGGTGCGCTCCTCGGAGTAGCGGTCGTCGCGCTTGCGCCACGTGCCCATGAAGATCTCGCGCAGCTCGCTGTCTGTGGCGCCGGCGCGCATGGGACCGCGGAGGTCTACGCCGCTGCCCGCGAACAGGCACGTGTACATCTTCCCTTCGGGCGAGAGGCGCAGCCTCGTGCAGTCCCCGCAGAACGGCTTGGTGACCGAGGCGATGATGCCGATCTCCCCGCCGCCGTCCCGGTAACGGAACCGCAGCGCCACTTCGCCCCAGTAGTTGCTCTCGATGGGCTCCAGCGGCATTGCCGCGTCTATCCGTGCCACGATCTCGTCCGCCGTCACAACCTGGTCCAGCTTCCAGTCGTTCCGCGTGCCAACGTCCATATACTCGATGAACCGCAGGATGTGGCCCCGGTCCTTCATAAACTTCGCCAGGTCCACGATGGTGTGGTCATTCACGCCTCGCTGGACGACGGAGTTGATCTTGATCGGGGTCAGGCCGACACGCTCCGCCTCGGCGATGCCTGCCAGCACGCGCTCCGTGCCGAAGCTGCGGCCGTTCATCTTGCGGAATACGGCGTCGTCCAGGCTGTCCAGGCTGACGGTCACCCGGTGGAGGCCGGCGTCCTTGAGCGCCTGGGCCTTCTGGGCGAGCAGGTAGCCGTTGGTGGTCATGGTGAGGTCGATACCGGCGGGTTTCATCTCTGTGTTCCTCTCCCCCCGGGAGAGGATGTCGCGCTCCGGCGACAGGTGAGGGATGAGACTTTTTCCACTTTCTCCTCTCCCCCCGGGAGAGGATGTCCCGCCCCGGGACAGGTGAGGGCTCGCCTCAATCTTCGCCAGCATCCCTACCAGTGTTTCCACCTGGTTTCGCACGAGCGGCTCGCCGCCGGTCAGGCGCACCTTGGCCGCGCCCATGCCGACGAACATCCGGGTGAGGCGCGTGATCTCCTCGAAGGTGAGGAGGTCCGGCTTCGGCAGGAACTCGTATCGCTCGCCGAATATCTCGGCGGGCATGCAATAAGTGCAGCGGAAGTTGCACCTATCGGTGACGGACACCCGCAGGTCCCGGAAGGGGCGATTCAGTTTATCTAATACCTGGATCAAACCTTTACCTACTCCTCCTCTCCCGGCTCCGCGGGAGAGGAGGCCCCGATTCCATCGGGACAGGTGAGGGCGGCTGTTCGGCTCTCTCTGTCCCCCTACGCCCCCGCCCAGCGCTTCAGCGCCGTGGCGGCCTTGCGGAACGCTGCGCCGCGATGGCTCCGGCGGTTCTTCTCTTTCGGCGGCAGCTCCGCCATCGTCTTGCCAAGCTCCGGGAACAGGAAAATCGGGTCGTAGCCGAAGCCGTTGCTGCCGCGCGGCTCGAACGCAATCTCGCCGTGGCATTCGCCTTCGAAGATGTCCAGGCGGTCGTCATCCCAGCAGACCGCAATTACGCTCCGGAACCGGGCGCGCCGGGCGCCTGCCTTTACATTCTTCAACTTCTCAAGCAAAAAAGCAATTTTACGGTCGTCCGAGGCGCCCACGCCGGCGTACCTGGCCGAGCGCACGCCCGGCTCGCCGCCGAGCGCCTCCACCTCCAGCCCCGAGTCGTCGGCAAGCGTCGCCAGGCCGCTCAGGTCTGCGTAGGCGCGGGCCTTGAGCACCGCGTTCTCCTCAAAAGTCTCACCCGTCTCCTCCACGTCCGTCGTGATGCCCACATCCGCGAGCGAGAGCACCTTCACCGGGTAACCGGTCAGCATCTCGGTCAGCTCCTTGACCTTACCTTTGTTCGTCGTCGCGATTAGAAGGTTTTTCATCTGTGCCTCTTGGTGCGTTGGTAAAACCAAAGGGCTCCGGTGACGCCGGAGCCCTTCCGCATATGCCTGTGAAAATTGGACCTAAGCCTTGACGGGCTCTTTCTCCATGTCCGGAGTGTACTTGCCCAGCGCCGCAGCGCTCGTCAACTGCGCGCGGTGGTGGTAGGCCCTCTGCGCGCGGACGATGTTCTCAGGCTTGCCAGCCCAGGCCTTGAGCGGGGCTGCCTGCAGGCCGCGGCCGTATGAGTAGCTGAGCTTCCACGGCGCTCCCGCCTTCGCGGCGTACTGGTTGATGGCGTTCAGGTTGACCGTGGCCTCCTCGTCGCCCTGGCCGCCGGAAAGGAAGACGATGCCCGGCACGGCGGACGGCACGGTGTGCTTGAAGCACGTGACCGTCTTCTCCGCAACGTCCTCAGTCCTGGCGCGGCCCGCCGGCGACTCTGTGCCTGCGACGACCATGTTCGGCTTCAGGAGCATTCCTTCGAGCACCACCCGCTGCTTGGCCAGCTCGTGGAAGGTCTCCCGCAGGGTCGCCTCCGTGACCTCGTAGCAGCGCTCGATAGTGTGCTCGCCGTCCATCAGCACCTCGGGCTCGACGATCGGCACCAGGTTCGCCTCCTGGCTGAGGGCGGCGTACCGCGCCAGCGCGTGGGCGTTGACCTCAATGCAGTACCGGCTCGGGATGTTCTTTCCGATGGTAATGACCGCGCGCCACTTCGTGAAGCGGGCGCCAAGGTCGTAGTATTCCTTCAGCCGCTCTCGCAGGCCGTCCAGGCCCTCGGTGACGACCTCGTTCTCGGCGCCCGCGAGCGGCTTGGTGCTCTTGTCCACCTTGATGCCGGGAATGACACCCTGGCTTTGAAGCACCTTCACCAGCGGCGTGCCGTCCGCGGCCTTCTGGCGCAGCGTCTCGTCGTACAGGATTACGCCGCTGATGTACTGGGAGGCCCCTTCCGTTCGGAAGAGCATCTCCCTGTAGATGCGGCGGTTGTCTTCCGTGGACTCCACCTTTATGGAATCGAAGCGCTTCTTTATTGTGGGCGCGCTCTCGTCTGCGGCAAGGATACCCTTGCCGGGCGCGACCAGGTCCCTTGCGGTCAGGGTCAGTTGCTTGAGGTCCATGAATAACTCCTTCGCAGTTTCTTGCTGTGGTGGTCCTCTGGGCTATCCCGCGGCGAGGATTGACACAACTTTTTCAACTACGTCCTTATTGCCCAGGATGAGCGGCGTCTTCTGGTGGTTATCTGAGGGCTGGATGTCCAGGATGCGCTTCGTGCCGGACGACGCTGCGCCGCCGGCCTGCTCGGCCACGTACCCAAGGGGGTTGGCCTCGTACATCAGCCTCAGCTTCCCTTCCGGACTCTTCTTGTCGCCCGGGTAGAGGAATATGCCGCCCTTGAGCAGGTTGCGGTGGAAGTCCGCCACCAGCGAGCCCACGTAGCGCTGCGAGTGGGCGTCGCGCAGGGTGGTGATCGCCTTCTGGGTGGCCGAGTCCCAATTCTTGAAATTGCCGTCGTTCGCGCTGTAGTACTCGCACTTCCTGGGGATGGTAATGCCGGGGTGAGTAAGCGCGAACTCGCCGGTGGCGGTATCGAGAGTGAAGCCGTTGACGCTGTTCTGTGTTGCAACGACGAGCAGCGTGCATGACCCGTAGATGGCGTAAGCGGCGGCAACCTGTTCGCTGCCCTTTCGAAGCAGGGAGGCCTGGGTGACTTTCTCACCTGGCTTCCGTTTCCAGATCCCGAAGATGGAGCCTATGCTGATCGCGACATCTATGTTGGAGGAGCCGTCCACCGGGTCCATCTGGATGATGTAGCTCTGCTGTGGTCCATCGCCTGCCAGCGCAGGGGTTTCGAGCTCTTCTGAGCCTACCGCCGCCACCCTGCCTGAACGAGTGAGCACGTCTACGAAGATGTCCGAGCCGGCGGCGTCCAGCTTCTGGACCGCCTCGCCGTGCACGTTCGTTGTGCCCGTGGCGCCGACGACTCCCGCAATGCAGGAGGCCTGGACCTGCTTTTGCACGAGGATAGTGCCCTTCGCGATCGCGCTGACCACCTCGGTGAGGCCCTCAAGCTGCGCATTGCCCTTCAGAGCCGCGCCCATGAACTCCCCCAGAGTCCGGTAGCCGATCGTGCTGGTCATATGAGTCCCCCGTAATACGCCCTGTAACTTTCACGAGTGTACCAACGGTTCCATGGAGCGTCAAGATGGTCAAATAGCCGCGCGCGGGGCTCACAACAGGGGTACGAAAGCGGTGTTTGAAGGCGTGCTCAGGACCTGACGAATATCTCTTCGACGGGCATCTCGAAGCCGTTAATAATGGTCGAAGCAACGTTGCCGGAAGTGAAAGTGCGCAGAGACTCCTTGCCCCTCGGCCCAAGCTGCAGCACCTGCACGGTCTCCTTTTCCGGGTCGACCATCCAGTACTCCTTCACTCCGTACCGGGCATAGAGGTCGAGCTTCAACTTCCTGTCCCGCCCCACTGTCCCAAGTGAGAGGACCTCGATAATCAGATCGGGGGCGCCTTCGACCTTGGAGCCCGTGAGGATCGTTCGCCTGTCCTCGGCGATAAACAGAAGGTCCGGCTGCACAACATCCATCTTTGAGAACATTACATCGGTCGGCGAAAGCATCACCACTCCGAGGCGATGCTTCTTCAGAAACTGCCTCAGCGCGAGATACAGATTGCCGACTACTTCCTGGTGTTTGTTATTCGGCGCTGGTACCACGTAGAAGTCTCCCCCTATGAGCTCGCGGCGGTCGCCTTCCGGCAACAGCACGTAGTCCTCATACGTGAACTTCAACACGGGACTTTGCATGGCGCATCACCTCCGGCCCACCCGGTAACACCATTCACCTTCCATCATCATATCGCCTCGGCGTGAGACTGTCTCCCATCGTGCGCAATTGGTTTCTATTCGGAGCGCAGCCCGAACGCCAGGGCCTGGCGCACGGTGTCCAGCAGGACCACGTCCGGGGCGATGGCGACTATTGTCATCAACCCATTGCGCTCGATGGATATCGCTCTGCTGGGCAGGACCATCGTCCTCGAGTTCGCGTTCGATGTTACGGGCTCCCAGTCCCTGTTAGCGATCAGCTCATTCAGGTCCAGGTAAGCCTCAAAAAACTCCTGGGCGTCCCGCTCTGTATCCCATACGATCGGGAGGGTCACAACAGTCTTACCCTCCGGGCCCGTGTACATGGCCAGCGCGTCGCCGCCCCACCCGGTGGATGCCACAGCCGCCAGGTTGGGGTCGAGGCCATTCTCCAGGTAAGACCGCAGGAAGAGCTCTCCGCCGTTATCCATAAAATCGCGCTTCCAGCCGTTCCCCAGCACCCACGTCACGTCCGGAAGAATAACGCGGACGGGCACCTCGCCCGCGAGGTACTTCTCAGGATGGATCACCTGCTCCGAGGAGGCCGGCGGGTTGCGGAAGGCATTGTTTATCGCCTCCCACTGCCCTTCCCGGTAAAGGGCAACTGCAAATTCGAGGCCCTGAACGTACGGGAAGATGAACTGCCTGAGCACGATGTATGGAGCGTCGCCGATTACTGCCTCAAGCTCGGGCGTTGTCTGCGGCTCAGACGCAATCTGCTTCGCCTCGTCAAAGTGCTGGCTGAGGTAGATGTACTCCGCCAGCACTGCATCGCCCTCAATCAAAGCGCGAAGCGACTGCTGCCCGTCACTGTCGTTCTTTCGCCTTTCCATCTCCGTCGCGGTGTCAAAGTTAGCTTGCTGGAGCGCGTGCACAAACTCATGCACGTACGTGCGCTCATCGGCCAGCGTCAGGTCAGGCCGCTCAGACACCACGTACATCTTCTCTTTCTCGGCGTCGAAGAAGCCGAGGATACCCTCCGTGCTGAGGCCGTACATGGTGTCGTACAGGGAGGGGCCGTCCGGCGCCATCAGGCCGAGCGCGACGAGCAGGCGCTGCTGCGATTCGAGGTCCGCCTTGCTCTTCTCGAACTCAACGTCAAACAGGGTCCGGAGCTCCGTATTCGATATGAAGTCCCTGTCAACCCCGGCAGTGAGGCTGAGCTGCCTAATGGCGTTCATCTTCAGCCCGGCTGCGTCCAGCGCCTTGGCGAACGGCTCGTCTGGCACTGGTGTGGGTGAGCGGGTCGGAGCGGCCACCGTGGGCAGGATTAAAGGAGGCGGGACAAAAACGCTCGGCGTCGGAGTCGGCGGTACCGGGGTCACCGTCGCGGTGGCCGCCGGCGCCGCAGCAGTGGGCGAAGGCGCGTCTGCGGGCGCAGGGTCTTCACCACACGCCGACATCAAAGCGAGTAAGGGAACAATGAGGATCAGGGGCTTGCGCATTTCTTGCACTCCCATGGAGGCCGACTTACAGGGGTTCAGTATCGAGTTGCCCGAGGAAAGTGTCAAACTCCGCAGATGGTGCAATGGCTTTTATTTTGTCAATGTAGACAGCCCTGTTCCCCAGATGGCGGTCCAGCTAACGCATGGACGACTGCACCGTTCTTGTTTCTGTGAAACCACTCCAGGAGGACCTTCGTGGGTCCTGTAGGGCACGCGGCTATTTCCACAGGAATCGGCGTCGGCGTATGGGCGGCCACGGGCTCGCCGGCGGCGCTGCCGGCTGCCCTGGCTACCGGCGTGTTCAACGACCTGGACCACCTCCTGGACTATTATGTCTGGCACCGCACGCGCGACCGGCGGTTCTGCTTCTATCTTTTCCACGCCTGGGAATACACCATCGCAGGCCTGGTGCTTACAGCCTTCGTCTGGCGCAGCCCGATACCCATAGCGCTCGTGCTGGGCCACCTGGGCCATATGCTTACGGACCAGTCTGTGAACAGGCCCGTCAATCCATTTTCGTATTTCCTCACTTACAGGGCGATCAATCGCTTTCGGTATGAGCGCTTCTTCCCGGACCGCGGAGCGACTCTGCACAGCAACCTGAGCCGCAACATTCCCTTCTGGAGGTTTACCGGACCCCTGCTCTCCCGCTCCGCGCCGGGAGAAGGCAAATAGCAATACCCCGCGCAAAACCGTCAAACGGCTCGCTGTCATTTATGGTCTCATTTGTTGGATAATACGCTGGTCACCCCGTTCGTGTATTCTGGAAAAGGGAGGACAAAGAGGAGCCATATGACGGGAATGGGCCTTGTAGTCGTCGCCGTAGTCCTGATAATTCTGGGCGTTCTTGTGCAGTCGGATCTGATCTCCTGGCTTCTGAATGTCATCGGTTTTGTGCTGATAGCCTCCGGCATCATTGTCGGAATCGTCGGCCTGGTACAGGTGGTCACGGGCAGGAAGGGCTCCCGATTGTGAAGCCCGCGCGGCCCGAGAACTAATTCCCGGGCCGCAAACTGATCGCCGTTAAGGCATTTTGGAGGTTGGCAATGGGAATGTTGTCCCGCATGTCGATGATCTTCAAGTCCAAGGTTAACAAGGTCCTGGACCGCCACGAGGACCCGAACGAGACTCTGGACTACTCGTACGAAAAGCTTATGGAGATGCTGCGAGACGTAAAGCGCGGCGTCGTTGAAATGGTGACCGCCAAGCGCCGCCTTGAGCTGCAGTCCGCCAAGGTGCAGGAGAGCATCACCAAGCTGGACCTGCAGGCCCGCAAGTCGCTCGAGGTCGGCCGCGAGGACCTTGCCCGCCTGGCGCTGGAGCGCAAGCAGGCGGCCATAGCGGAGCTCCAGGGGTTGGAGCAGCAGGTATCCGGCCTGGAGATCGAGCAGGAGAAGCTCACGCAGGCAGAGCAGCGCCTGCAGGCCAAGATCGCCGCCTTCCGCACGAAGAAGGAGATCATAAAGGCCCAGTACAGCGCCGTGCAGGCCCAGGTGCGCATCGGCTCCGCCATGTCCGGGGTAGGCGAAGAGATTAGTGATGTGGCGATGGCCATTGAGAGGGCGGAGAACAAGACGGAAACACTTCGCGCCAAGGCCGGGGCAATCGACGAGCTGGTCGCGTCCGGTGTCCTTGACAGCCCGCTGGAGGGGGGCAAGGACGACATCGACCGGCAGCTGGCGCAGATGACCACGCGCGCCAGCGTGGACGCAGAGCTGGAGCAGATAAAGGCGAGCCTTGGGCCGGGCAAAAGCAGCTCAACCGCGGGCCTGAAACCGGGCACAACTGGAGTGGAGCCCAAGAAGCTCCCGGAGGGGCAATAACAGATGATCGTCCGGATTATGACCGAAGGTCAGTACATGCTGCCGGGCTCGTACATCGACCGGCTGAATGCGATCGATGACAGGATCGTCGACATGGTCGCCAATAACGACCGGGTGAAATTCCAGGCCGAGCTCAAGAAGATGCTTGACCTCGTCCGCCAGAAGGGCAGGCCTGTCCCCTGGGACGAGCTGGTGGAGTCCGATATTGTCCTGCCCCATCCGGACATCACCATAGATGAGGCGAAGGACCTATTCGTCGGCGACGGCCTGGTGCCCAACAGCAAATAGCGCGAGTATCGACTGAAAACCACGAGGGAGCCTGGCAGCAGGCTCCCTCGTGGTTTCTTTTTCGATGTCCGGACCGTGGCTAGGCGGCTTCTCTCGGCGCGCCCACCATGCGGGTGCGGCAGGTAGGGCAGCCGCATCCGCGCTTGGGCCGCAGCGTATCCCTGTAGACCTGGCCCACCAGCTCGTACTCGGTCAGCTTGAAGCAGTTGCCGATGGCGAGGAGCTCCTTCATCCGGCGCGTCTTGTCCGCCTCCTCAGCGTCCGTCAGCGAGTCGTTCCTGAGCATTACTCTCCGGGCGTATGCGCGAACGACTGACAGGTGCTCCGCGACGAGCTCTTTCAGGTCTTGCGAGTCTGCGATAGTAGTCATGGCCTCATCACCTCCCCTGGTTGTCCGTGGTGGGGCTCTGTGAAACCCAGTGTATGGGCTGACCCGGCCCGTGGACTCCGTCGTTCCGCCACCCTCGCCTCATCCGTTTTCGGTAAATTTGCGTGGTCTCAAACCGCTGTATGAAACTTCTGTATGCGCCTAGTCCTGTTGCGTTTCTCTCCGGGCGTTCCAGCGTCGGTACTCGATGCGTTCGTCCTTTGCCCGGCCTCCCTCCGCGACCTTTTCAATATTTAGAACGCGTTCTGTTCGTTGGTGTCAGCTTTGCCTGCCCAGCCCGCTGTTCGAATGTGGCCGCCGGCCTTGCAGGGTGGTAGTCCATTTGAATATGCGGCATGGAGCCTTTATAGCGTCACGACCAGTCATTGCTGGAACTTCGTCATAATAGTTGGCTGAAGCGATTAATTGAATAGTTAATCAGGACTAATCGCAGTGTATGCCTGCACGGCGTACTAGTGATAATATTGTCCGGTCAACCCGCCTTACTTTAGAGACGCCCGAAGCGGCGCCGAAATTCCGTTCAGAGGAGGACCCAGATGATCACGGTCGAAGAGGCAAAGAGAAAGATGCGCGGGGTAACCATACCCCTGGCGACCATCTTCAAGGACGACCTTTCCCTGGACCTGGAGGCGACCAAAGCCAACATCCAGTGGATAGTGGACCAGGGCGCCGGTCCGGGCAACACCATCTTCATCGCGTGCGGCTCCGGCGGCGACTTCACTGTCATGAACACCGACGAGCGCAAGGCCGTGATCAAGGCCACCGCGGATATTGCGACGAAGGCCAAGATTCCCTCCTTCGCCAGCGTGCAGAGCACCGACATCCGCACCACGATCGAACTGTGCAAGCATTGTGAGGATGTCGGCATCGATATTGTGCAGATGAGCTCTGCTTACTACTACGACGTGAAGCAGGGCGACCTGATCGCCTGGTACGAGGAGTGCGCCAAGCACACGAAGGTCGGCTTCGCCGCATACAGCCACCACTACAGCGGCTCCAAGTACGACATGACGATGGATGTTGCTGAGCGCCTCCTCCAGGTGCCCAACACCGTCGCCGTCAAGTGGGGCTCTCCCAACATTGCCAACTACCTGGCCGGCTTCAAGCTATTCGTCCCGCGCGTTGCCGTCGTAAACAACGGTCCTCTGTCTATCTACGGCCACCAGATGGGCGTGAAGGCGTGGGTCAGTCACGTCCCCAACTTCTTCCCCCAGCACTCGTGGCGAGTCCACAGCCTCATGGAGAAGGGCAAGTACCAGGAGGCCCAGGCGGTCTTCGACGATTTTATGGACCCGTACAGCAAGATCCGCGGCGCAATCGGAGCGCAGACAGCCGGCGAGGGCGTCTTCGTGCGGCCGTTCATGGCCGAGGTCGGCCTCAAGGCGGGCAGGTCGCGCCTGCCGTCGCGTGACGAAGTTGTTACGCCGCAGATCCGCGCAGACGTCAAGAAGCTGCTGGCCAGCGCCAAGAGCGCGGTCGGCAAGTAGAAAGGAAACGCACTTGGACCGCAAAACCCTTCGTTCACTCATCCAGGGCACAATCGTCACAACGCCGACGCCCATGGACAAGGACCTGAAGATAGACCTGGCGATGACGACGTACATAACCCGGTGGTGGGTGTCCCAGGGCCTCGGCACCAACGTGGCGCCGCTCAAGGTTGTCGCGGCCGGTGGAGAAGGGCCGGACCTCTCCGACGACGAGTGGCCGCAGGTCGTTCGCACCACGGTCAACGCCGCCGGGAAGAACGCCGTCGTCATGTGCGCCCTGAAGACGAAAAATACCCTCCACACGATTGACGACGCGAAGCGCGCCGCCGACCTGGGCGCAATCGGCCTGCAGATTGACCTGCCCTTCTTCCATCACCCGAACCAGGACGACTATATCCGCTACTTCTCCGATATCTCCGACAAGATAGATATCGGCATCATGATATACAACACCTACTGGTTCGGCGCGGAGCCCATTGCGCCTGAGACGGTGGTGAAGCTGGCGAACAACGCCGAGCATGTCGTCGCGATCAAGTGGGGCGTCCCCAAGGGCGCGGACTACGACGTCATGCGCCAGTTCTCCGACAAGGTGAACGTTATCGACAACACCAGCCAGGCCGTGCGCTGCCACAAGAACGGCGGCCGCGGCTACATCAGCTCCACCGCCACGGCGTACGCGAAGCACGACCTGGACGTGTGGCGGCTCATGGAGCAAAAGAAGTACGCGGAGGCGGACGCGGAGTTCGACCGCGTGCGGGTGCCGCTCAAGGAGTGGCGCGCGAAGGCCTCGAAGTCCGGCGGCTACCGCCATATCAAAGCCTACATGACGGCCGTCGGCAAGCACGTCGGCGACCCTCGCCCGCCGACACTGCCCATGTCAGACGACGAGATCGCAGAGCTGAAGCAGCTTATGCGGCAAATAGGCTGGATCAAGTAAGCCTGTAGAAGCATTCGGTAGGGGCCCCGATTCCATCGGGGCCCCAGTTGCGTCCGCGACGGGTCGCGGCCGACATAGCTCACCCCAGGAGGCCCTCCATGCAACGCAGGTTCGGCTTCGGCAACTACCTTTACGAGTACGTGGAGGGCTGGGCCAAATTCCCGGGCCGAGGAGTTGCCTCGGACATAGCCATCGATTCACGAGGTCTTGCATACGTCGCCTACCGCAAGGCCCCCTACCCCGCCACACGCACCGGCACGATTCTCGTGCTGGACCACAATGGTCGCTTCGTGCGCTCTTTCGGCGACAACCTCCTGGCGACGCCGCACGGCATCCTCATAGGGCCGAACGACGAGATTTACCACGCTGATGCATACAACCACACTGTGACTCAGTTCAACACGGCCGGCGACGCGCTGATGACGATCGGCACGCCTGGAAAGCTCGGCGAGCCTGGACAGCCTTTCGCGGGGCCTACGAATATCGCCCGGTCCCGGTCCGGCGACCTTTTCGTCTCGGACGGCTACAAGCAGAACCGCGTGCACCGCTTCAGCGCGGACGGGAAGCTCAAGCTTTCGTGGGGCAGCGGCGACCCGGTGTACCACGAAATGAGCATGACGGGTAAGGTCTCCAGCAGGCCCGGCGTGGGTCCAGGTGAGTTCAACCTGCCGCACGGCATTGCAATCGACAGGAACGACCGCGTATACGTCCTTGACCGCTCCAACGAGCGCGTCCAGGTCTTCGACGACACCGGGAATTTCCTGGCGGAGTGGAAGGATATTCCCAGCCCTAACGACGTGGCGATAGATGCAGACGGCAACCTGCATATGCTGTCCGACATGGCCGTGCAGGTCATGTCGCCGGACGGCACCGTGCTGGGGCGCTGGGGTGAAACGGGTGAGGGGTCCGGGCAGCTGCGCCGGGTCCCTCACGGCCTGTGGATGGACAGGAACGGCGACATCTACATCGCCGAAGTTATAGTGGAAAACACCCTGCACAAATTCGCGCGCGTTTGACGCGGCATTCCTCAGGCTCCGCCATTTCCTCACGCCGCGTCGGCCTGCCTCGTAGAGACGCCCCGCTGGGGCGTCTCATGCGTTGCGAGAACCCGTCACATGCGAGCGCCACGGACGGTCCTGTGTCGGCCGGCAATGCGGCGGCGGTAACCCCGGAGACGCCCCAGCGGGGCGTCTCTACGAGGGGAAAGGGCGCGAGGCGTCCCGATGTGACGGGTCACCCAAACGCCGGAGACGCCCCGCTTGGGCGTCTCTACGGGCGGGCTATGAACGGCATCCGCTCCTTAACCCACCTTCGCGCGCGCTCGGCTCAGGACCTTCGGGTTCACGACGTTCGCGGGCATCTTGCCCTGCAGGACGCTGGCTACTTCGCCTGCGGCCCGCTGCTCAAGCTCCAGTACGGCTTCCGGGGAGTAGAACGCCACGTGCGGCGTCACTATGAGGTTGGGGAGCTGGAGCAGCTTGTGGCCCAGTGGAGGGTGGATGTCCACCACCACGTCCACGGCGGCGCCGGCCAGCTTGCCCGTGGAGAGCGCGTCGTACAGCGCCTCCTCGTCTATGAGCGGGCCGCGCGCCGTGTTGATCAGGTTAGCCGTGGGCTTCATAAGCGCCAGCTCCCGCCTGCCAATGATGTTCTTTGTAGCCGGCGTAAGCGGAGTGTGCAGGGAAACGAAGTCGGACTCCTTCAATAGGTCGTCGAGCGTCACCTTCTTTACCCCGTTCCTTGCAGCCTCAGCGTCCGTGAGCTGCGAGCTGTTCGCCAGCACCTCCATTCCGAAGCCGCGCGCCTTAACTGCCGTAGCCTTGCCTATCTTGCCGAAGCCGATTATGCCCAGCTTCTTGCCCCGCAGCCGGTTCAGCGGCAGGTTGAGCGGCACGCTGCCCCACCCCGTCTTCTTCGTGGACGTGTCCCAGAGCACCACCTGCCGGTTCAGCGCCAGCAGGAGCGCCATGGCGTGGGTAGAGACTTCGTCCACGCAGTAGTCCGGCACGTTCGTGACAATGATCCCCAGCTCGGTAGCGGTGTCCACCGCAATGTTGTCCAGCCCCACGCCGTAACGGCCGATCACGGTTGCCTTCGTGGCTGCGCGCACCACCTTGTCGGTGACCTTTGCGAAGCACGTGAGGATGCCGTCCACGTCTTTGGCCAGCGCCGCCAGCGTCTCTTCATTGCCGTCCGGCGCGATCACCAACTCCGCGCCCGCGGCGGCGAGGACTGCTCTCTCCGGCTCAACGGAAGGCCAAACATAGTCCGTAACCAGCACTCTCTTTGTCATTCAACGGCTCCTCTTCTCCATCTACGCGGGCGATGCGCGCCCGCAAGGCAGAATGTACCATACTCCGCTGCCGGCGACCAACTCACGGGGCGCATATCTGGCAAACTTTTCGCCAAGCTGCTAATGTCTATCCACGGATGCGCGTTGACCGGTCATTTCGGCAGGCATCGCTACAACGTCGTCACCTCGGGACTCGCAGGTTCATGGCCATACCCTGGACCTTCACGATAATTGCCGCCCCACACGTCGTGGTCAGCCTCTCCATGCTGGCCCTGGGTTCGGCTGTGCTCTACAGAGAGCGCTTTTCCCGCGTCGGCCTTTCTTTCATGCTGTTCACTGCCAGTATCGCCATAGGCGTGTTCGGTATAGCGCTTGTCTTTGTTGTTGACGACCCCGCCACGGCCCTGGCATATGCCAGGGTATTCGGCCACTTCGGCGTCGCGTTCATCCCATCAACCTTCCTGATCTTCACGCTGCATGTCGTCGGCAGGTACAGGGAGCTTCGGTGGTCAGCGTTCACCGCCCTGGCGGTCTCCATCGCCTTCTACCTTGGCTTCGCCGCTACGGACCTCTTCATACCGGAGCTTTATTCGTACTCGTGGGGGGACTACACGCGCTACGGACCGGCCTCACTTGTCTTCATTCTCTGTTTCTTCACCGGGATGACTTTTGCCTTTTATCTCTTCTGGCGCGAGTACCATGCGTATCCCTCCGGGCGAAAGCGCGAGCGCCCTAAAGAGCTCCTGCTGGCGGGCGCCGTGGGCATTATCAGCGGCGTGGACTTCTTTGCCGTATACGGGGTCGCCGTCTATCCATTCGGGTACGTTTTCATGCTCGGATTCGTGGTGCTGTGCGCCAGAGCGATCTGGCGGCACAGGCTGGTGGACATTACCCCCGCTTTTGCGGCGGAAGGAATCATCAGCTCCATGACCGACGGCTTACTGGTCCTTGACCGCGACGGGTCGGTGCGCGTGGTCAACGCGGCGGCCTGCAGCATATTCGGATACGGGGAGGGCGAGATGGTGGGCCGCCCGCTCGCCGCCATGGTGCCGGGCCTGCCCAACCAGGGCAGCTATTTCGACCTCATACGCGTGTCCGGCGGCAAGAAATACTGGGAGATAGCGTATGCAGGAAAGCGGCATGGCGACGAGGCCAAGTACATCGACCTCTCGGCATCGGTTATGCCGGACCGGGATGGAGACATAGCGGCGATTGTTGTGATTGCGACGGATGTCACCCGCCGCAAGAAGGACGAGATGGCCATTCGAGAATCCAACGCGCGTCTTGCTGAGGCCCTTGAGGACCTGCGCCAGGCCCAGGAGAAGATGATTGCCCAGGAGAAGCTCCGCGCTCTGGGCCAGATGGCCAGGGGCATAGCCCACGACTTCAATAACTCTCTCACGCCGATTATCGGCTTTACGGAGATGCTCCAGAAGACGCCCGGAATGCTCCGGAACGAAGAGCGGACGCTCGAGTTTCTGGACATGATCCATACCTCGGCGCTCGATGCCAAGACCATCGTCCAGCGCCTCCGGCAACAGTACAGGCCGGATGCCAGCTCTGTCCCTGCCGTTGCCTTTGACCTGAACAGGTCAATCTCCCAGACGGTGGCGCTCACCAGGTCCCGCTGGCAACCTGAGGCCCCGGGCTCCGGGAAGACCATTGAAGTGAAGACCGTCCTTGGCGCCTTGCCGGACGTGAACGGCAACGAGTCCGAGATACGCGAGGCGCTGACTAGCCTGATATACAACAGCGTTGACGCGATGCCTGAGGGCGGCCGAATCACAATACAGACAGCCAGTGACGGTGATTCTGCGGTCGTTACTGTGGAGGACACCGGCGTGGGGATGACCGAGGAGGTCCGGAGCCGCTGCTTTGAGCCATTCTTCTCCACGAAGGGCGAGCGCGGCACCGGTATGGGCCTGCCGATGGTGGCGCACGTCGTCCGCGAGCATCGCGGGACGATCACCGTCGAAAGCGAGCCCGGCAGGGGCGCGCGCTTTACGGTACGTCTCCCATTCGCCGCAGCCCAGCAGACGGAGTCCGACTTACCGCCGCCCTGAACACCCAGCGGCACGCGCCTGCGGGCATGTCGCTGAACAGGGATGGGCCAAACCTACCCGACTTGCTCCTTCACCGCCCACACCATCTTCATAGGCTCAAACATGCAGCCGTCCACGAATATTTCGAAAAAGTCCGCCGTCGTCTCCAGTTCCACGTGCTCCACCTTGCGGACGATCTGCTCCGCCTTCTCGCGCATAGGCCCCGAGAGTAGCATAATCGTGGCGCCCTCAAGCGAGGCGTTGCCCACCTTCTGGATGTTCTCGGGAGGGAAGTTGGCTATGAAGCCGATGTCCACGGCGTTAGCAACGTCGATATAGTTGGCAAAGCCGCCGGCCAGGTACAGCTTTGTTATTTTCTCTGCCGGGATGCCGTACTTGCGCATGACGATGTACTGCCCGCAGAAGTTGGCGGACTTCGCCTGGGCAAGCGCGGATATGTCTGCACGGGAGAGGTACATCCCGCGCTCCGGCGCAAAGAAAAACTCGCGCGAGCCGTCCGCGAAGACGCCCAGCTGGTTCATCCTGCCGCTGCCCTTTAGCACTGCCAGCAGGTCCACCAGGCCTGAGCCGCATATGCCCTGGGGCGTCTGGTCGCCGATGGTCTTGATCTTGACCGTGCCGTTGTCGATGCGCACGTTCTCCACAGCACCGTCGTAACCCGGCATGCCGAAGGTGATCTGGCCGCCCTCGAAGGCAGGCCCCGCGGGGCACGATGCCGCCAGCATCCGGTCCTTGTTGCCGATCACCACCTCTGTGTTCGTCCCCACATCGACGAGCATAACCGGCTCTTCCAACTGGTCCATGCCGATGGCGAGCAGGTCGGCGGATATGTCCGCGCCGACGTGGCAGCCGATGAGAGGCCCGCTGTAGATGTTCGCAGCGGGGAAGATGCGGATGCCCATATCGATCGCGGTGGAGGTGATCGAGGTAGTGCGGCGCAGGCCCTTCTCCATCTCCAGCTCGGTAATCGACTTGTACGGCTTTTCGCCTATCGTCTGCACGTCAAGCCCGAAGATGATGTCGCGCATCGTCGCGTTGCCCACGATCACGACGTCGTATATCTCCCGGCGGTGGAAGCCAAGGCGGCGCGACATGTCGCCGATCTCGAAGTTAATCGAGGAGAGCATCACCTGGCGCAGCTCGCCGTGGTACTTTCCGCCGTCATAAGAGATGCGGTGCATAATGTCGCTGCCGCCGAACCGCTGCGGGTTCTCGAACGAAGCGGTGTAAACGATCTGCCCGGACTCCAGGTCCACCAGGTTCATCACGACCGTCGTCGTCCCGGCGTCTATCGCCAGGCCGTAGACGTGGCCGCGGTAGGAATCGATCCGCTTGTCCTTGAAGTAAACGCTGTCTCCCTTGCGGTACGTAAGCGGCTCCAGCTTGACGTTGCGGCGGACGGAGTGCGTGAGGATGCGGGGCTGGCGCCTGAGCACGCCGAACTCCACCTCCGCATCGGGGTCGACGACTACCGCCTGGCAGGCCAGGCGGTAGTTGTCGCGGAGGAATTTCTCCTCCTCCGTGATCGGAGTCAGCGCCTCCATACCTCGCTTGACCTCCACGATGCACTCGTGGCAATCGCCGCTGCGCCCGCAGGAAGTGGGCACGCGCACTTTCAGTTGGTCTGCGTAATCGAATATGGACTTGCCGGCTTCGAGGGGTATCTGCCTATCGCCGTGGTAAAGAGGGGCCATTAGCTGTTGGTTTCTTCCTTCGGGGCGGGGACTGCGATATCCGCGTCCGTATCCTTGCCAAGCTCTGCCAGGAGCTGTTTGCGCACCTCAACCGGGGAGTGCGTCTCCCATGCGCCGCGGTAGTCAAGTTTATCGCTGCCGGCGCATACGGGCAAGTCGTCCGGGACCTTCGTAAAGTGCTGGTTCCGGCAGCTGAAGAGCGCCGTGCAGCGGCTCTTCGCGTTCTTGTATGGGCAGCGCCACTGCGACACCTCGTTTGTTGTGTCCGAGATCGATTTGAAGATCTCGTACAGCGTATCGAGGCTCTTCTGGTACTGATCCTTGTCTATCTTCTGGTCCATCTGTCCTTCAGCGCGTTGCTTTCCCGATGATCTGCCACCACGTCAAACCGTTACGAAATCCACCAGTTAATTGTAGCCTATCGCGCCCTGTATCCCAAAAATAGACAGGGGCGAGAGATGCTCGGCGCTCTCTCGCCCCTGTGTGTTCTGTCTATGGCACCGGCGATCCAGCTATGAAGGCATGCCGACGCCGACGAGCTTTTTCGCAAGGTCCACGCATGCGATGGCGTCCTTGCCGTAGCCGTCCGCGCCCATGTCTTCGGCGAACTCCTGCGTTACCGGGGCGCCGCCGACCATGATCCTGACCTGCTCGCGCATGCCCTCGGCCTCGAAGGCCTGGATAGTCTTGCCCATGTTCGGCATCGTCGTCGTCAGCAGCGCGGACATGCCCAGCACCCTCGCGTTGTGCTCTGTGACCGCCGCGATGAACTTTTCCGGCTTCGTATCCACGCCCAGGTCATGGACGATAAACCCGGCGCCCCTCAGCATCATGATGCAGAGGTTTTTGCCGATGTCGTGCAGGTCGCCCTTCACCGTTCCCATGATGACCGTGCCGATGGGCTCGACGCCGGATGCGGACAGGATGGGCTCGATATACGTCATTCCAGCCTTCATGGCGCGGGCGGCGATGAGGACCTCGGGAACGAAGATGATGTTGTCGCGGAACTTGATGCCCACGATCGCCATTCCGGCGATCAGGCCATCGTCCAGCACCTTGTTTGCCGTGAAGCCCTTGTCCAGGGCGATCTTCGTCAGCCGGCCGACCTCGTTGTTGTTGCCCGTGATCAGCGCGTACGCGATCTCGTGCATTAGAGGGTCCTTGTCCTTGAACAGGCCCTGGATATGCTTCTGCTCAAAGGGCTTGGTAACGTAGTTGAACTCTTTAGCAAGCCCCGCGTGGTTCGTCACCATTAGGAAAACACCGCCCCCTACGAAATGTGTGCAACCGAACCATTATTCGTTCGAAGCCCGTCTTTGTCAATTCAAGCGGGCCCCCGGTACCGTTTGCTTCCTGTGTATCAGGGTGCTAGGATGACATAAGGACTAGGCGATATGGCCTTATTGAAGATCAAGGAATCTATGCCAAAAGAAGTGGTTGTGCTCATAGGTATCCTTCTCGTGATCATCGGTTGCGGTCTTTACGCTATGGTTGATTTTGACCCCGTTCAGTTAGTGGGCGCTGTTCTTGCTCTAGCTGGCGTTCTTGTCGCAATTGCAGGCGGATTTATGAAAGACTAAGAACCCCGCTGCGTTTATGACATAGAAAAGGAACATCAAGAACAGCGCTCCCGTTAGCCATAACGGGAACAACTTAATGCCCATCACTACACCCATAGCACCAACACCAACTGCCATGCCGACGATCACACCCCACCGGCTACCACCGCCAAGCAAACGGAACCGGACCCCCTCGACTCTTTCCTCTCCCTCGACGGGAGAGGATGTCCGGCTCTGCGGACAGGTGAGGGTGAGACCTTTACCACCTCCTCCTCTCCCGGCCCCGCGGGAGAGGATGTCCGGCTCTGCGGACAGGTGAGGGTGACCTCCCCTTACTTCCCCAACTTCCCGTCCCTGAACGCCTGGATGAAGTTCACGCAGAACTCGTCCTTGCCCGTGAGCATATCAATGGCGTACTTCGAGGCCTCCGTATTCGGGTCGAACTCGAAGACGTCCTTGATCTTGCTCTGGACGGGGTCGATGATGCCGCTGTCGATGCCGGCGTCCAGGCCCAGGTGAATGAACGCGTCGTTAATGAGCTTGCGCTTGGGCAGGCCGAAGGAGACGTTGCTCAGGCCGCCGCCGATGTGCACTTCCTTGCCCCACTTCTTGCGGATTGAGCGCACCGCGTCGAAGTAGTGGTTGCCGTAGCGCGGGTCCACGGATATCGGGAACACGAGCGCGTCGATGTGGATGTCATCCTTCGGCACGTCCCGCTTAAGCGCCGCCTCCATGAGCTGGCCGATGTTCTCCGCGCGCTCCTCGTCGTCGGACGGCATGCCCGATGCTCCGGCGGCGGTTACAATCACATGGGCCTTGTGCTTCTTGACCAGGTCGAGAGTCTCGATGCGCTCCAGCGCCAGCGAATTGATCATCGGCCGCCCGGCCTTGCCGGTGTACGCCGCAAGGCCCTCGGCGATGATCTCGGCGTTGGATGAGTCGATGCTGGGGGGAACAGGCGAGACGGCCTCCACCACCTTGACGAGCCAGCGCATCGCTCGCTTCTGGATTTCCAGCTGGTAGGAGATCTCGTCCACGTTCAGGTCCAGGAAGTGCGCGCCCGCCCTGGCCTGTCGCCGCACCTCATAGCGAACGTACGCCGCGCCCTCCTGCTGCTCGTCCGGCCCGCCGTCTATACCCTTCCGGGCGGCGATCATGAAGTGCTTGATCTGCCCCTGAGAGTACGGCTGGGTGTTCTTGAACCACTCCGGCACTGTGAGCATTCGGTCTTCGCCGTCGTCGCCCTTGAACGGCACCGCCTCGTTCCCGTCCGGCAGGGTGACGGCGCGCTGCCCGTTTCGCAGCACGATGCGTGTCGTGTGGATGTTCTCGCCGATGATCTTGAACTGTTCCGGGGACGTTATCACGCGTGCCATTGTGGTTCGGTGTCTTCCTTATGATATGTTGCCATGCGATGGTGAGGTAGTGCGCAGGGCCGGCACCCAGCCCCGACCTCTCTCCCCCTGGCCCCCTCTCTCCGTGCACGGAGAGAGGGGGAAATGAGCCCTGGGGCTTCGCCCCAGACCCCGGTGCGGGGCTTCGCCCCGTGCCCCACTGAGGGCTCCGCCCTCAGACTCCCATCGGGCCTATGGCCCGAATGATGGCCCGATGGGGCCATGCCGAGCCGAAGGATCGGCCTCAGAACCCCTTCCCTCTCAGGGAAGGTCCCTAGATCCCGATGAGTCCTCGAATCGGGAGGCAGGGGTTAGGTGGCTGCTGGTTCCCTCCTCTCCCCGAGGAGACCTTTGCATAACCCGGGGTAGAGGCGATAATCATACCTGTGCGAGGAAAATATAGCAAAATGGAGTGAGCCATGCACCGCAATATGGGAAACCCGTCCATGATCGAAGCGTTCCTTCCCGAGCAGGTTGGGCGTAACGAGCGATTGGAGAGGATAGCCCAAGTTGTGGACTGGGAAAAGATGGGAAAGCTGGTG
>Ga0194132_10002043_pt1 | contig 39102 bp, 34 predicted proteins | sample TA2KigOf80mmetaG_FD_148612 | JGI IMG/M metagenome (GOLD analysis project Ga0194132, IMG submission 148612) | Freshwater microbial communities from Lake Tanganyika, Tanzania - TA2015054 Kigoma Offshore 80m | ecosystem: Environmental > Aquatic > Freshwater > Lake | place: Tanzania: Lake...
CTAACTACCTCGCCGATGACTTCCAGGACGAGATCGAATTCCTCGGGATCGAAAGTTCGCCCGCCTTCGTGCGCCAGCCAGAGGGCAACGGCGTGGCGGAGAGGATCATCAAGACGCTGAAGGAGCAACTGCTATGGGTCCGGTACTTCCCGACCGTTGAGGCACTTCGCAAGGGGCTCGCCGAGTTCGCCGATCTCTATAACGCCTCGTGGCTGCGGGAGCGCCATGGGCACAAGACGCCCAATCAGATCAGGGCCGAACATAAGGCTCTTGCATCCGAAGCCGCCACGGAGTTCAAATTGGCAGCGTAACCGGCGCAGCGAACTGTCTCATAACCGTGCCCCGGTACAGAAAGTGTGAGTGAGCCCGTCTGCTGAGACCTCGTGGCTGCCGACCATCTGCGGCTGAGCGACATAACGCTCATCCGCCGCGAATAGCTGATCGTAGACCATGTAGGCGTGCTGCAGCGTGACGCCGGCGGTATTTGCCACCGGGTCCATGATGCTCACATCGGACTGTGGGACGTAACGCAGTATGGTTTGAGCTTCGGCCGCACCGGTGCCTGCGAGAAAAGTCGCGATCAATAGGGTCTTCGCTATCACGGTCTTCATCGGGCCTCCGGGGTCATCTCTTTGAGGGCGACACGAGGACGTCGTCGCCGACTGTGCGCAATCTGGCCGACGTCAGGTGGTGGGTCATAAGCCGGCCCGCGGTGTCCGAGTCGCGTTCACGGATTGCTTTGAGTATCTGATGGTGCTCGTCCACAATGCGGGCTATGCGCGTCTCAGAGTGCTGGCGCGAGAAATAATCCGAAAGGTTCATGCCGAAGCGCGCCTGGTCTTCGATGAGACGTATCGCCGATGCAAAGAACTGGTTTTGGCAAGCGTCGGCAATGGCGATGTGGAAGCTGAAGTCCGCGGCGATGTCGAGTTGTCCGGTGGCATGCGAGCGCTTTACCCGCTCGATCGTTCGCTCAAGCGCTTCGAGATCGGCCTCGCTTCGCCGTTCTGCCGCAAGAGAAGCGGTTTGGCTTTCAATGGCGATGCGGAACTCATAAAAGCGGATGAGGTCAGCGATACTGGCGACGGGTGAGAAGCTCTGTGAGCGTGGCGGCTCGGGAGTGCAGACGACGCTGCCGGAACCCCGGCGCGTCTCGATGACGCGATCGGAGCGAAGTCGCGACAGGGCCTCACGTACGACGGGCCGCGAGACCTCGAACATGTCGCAGAGCTGAGCCTCGGTCGGCAGGCGGCTGCCCGGCGGCCATTCACCGGCGCCGACGCGCTTCAGGATTTCGACATGGAGCCGCTCCGCCAGCATCATTCGTCCTGTTGACAGCCCGTACCGTCGTCACGCTATCTAGTTGTCAGACAAATTTCAAGGCTCCGTGCTTCATGAAGATCGCCAAATTCGACTGCTTTCCGGTCCGCGTGCCCTACCGGCAGAACGAGCAGAGTTCGGTCGTGAACACGGCCGGCGTCTCGGCGGTGATCGTGCGGCTGGAGACGGATGACGGGCTGGTCGGCTGGGGCGAGGCCGACACCGCCGCCGATACCGCCTCGATCGAGGCGGCGCTGCGCTCGGCGGCGCCGTTTGTGGTGGGATCGGATCCCTGGTGTGGTGAGCAAACCTTCGATCGCGTCCTGGTCGAGGGCCGCTGGCGATACCAGGCGATGACCGCGAGTCTGGCCTTCGCCGCGATCGACATGGCGATGCTCGATATCTGCGGGAAGGCCGCGGGCCAGCCGGTGCATCGACTGCTCGGCGGCGCCAGGCGCGAGACGGTCGACTATTTCGACTACCTCTCCTGGGGCACCCCTGACGAGCTTGCCGTGCAGTGCCGCGAAGGCGTCGAGCGCGGATACACGGTCTTCTATCTCAAGGTCGGCAAGGACCGTGCACGCGAGGAGGCGATGCTCGAGGCGATCCGCTCGACCATTGGGCCGGCGCGGCGCCTGCGCATCGATGCCAACCAGTCCTGGACCTTGCCGGAGGCGGAGCGGATCCTCCGCGACTGGCATCGCCGCTTCGACATCGACTTCGCCGAGGCGCCGGTGCCGATCGAGCCTATCGAGCAGATGCAGACCCTGGCGGCGCGCGTCGATACCCCGCTCTGCGTCAACGAGGGGCCGTGGGGAGAGGCGGAGGCGCTGCGCCTGATCCTCGCGCGCGTCGCGCCTTATCTCTGCTTCAGCCCCTGTTACGTCGGGACGATGCGCCGGTTCCTGATGCTGTGCCGCACCGCCGATCGCCTCGGCCAGGTCGTCTGCAAGCACACCTGGGGCGAGCTCGGCCTGACTGCTGCCGCCGGACAACACGCCATGCTGGCCGCCCCCGCTGACTGCCTCGGTCATCAGCAGACCGCGCAATACCTCGCGGACGACATCGTCAAGACGCCCGTCCCGATCATGACCGGTCCGCGCTGGGGATTGATCGACGGCATTGGCCTGGGGGTCGAAGTCGACGAGGACAAGGTCCGCCGCTACCACGAGGACTACAAGCGCCTCGGCGAATACGCCCGCGTGCGGCCCCGCGCTTAAGCGCGGATCGAGGCCGTCGGCTTGCGTTCGGCGGCGATACCGGGGGGCGGGCTGAACACCAGCGCGCCGGTCTGCAGGACCGCTTCGCGCCCGCCCCAGGCCGCAACATGGGCGCGCTGATCCGCCTTAGCCTGCGCATCGACCGCTTCGGGATCGCAGATCTTGCGCAACTCGGCTTCCAGCCGGTCGGCAACAGCATTGCCGGTACCGGCCTCGACGAGGTCGCGGCACTCCTCGGGATCGGCTGCGAGGTCGAAGACCTGGCGCGGCATGCCGACATGGTAGATCAGCTTGTCCTTGCCATGGCGCAACAGGAAGCTGCCGGCGAAGGATCCGGTCGCGTGATACTCGGCGAAACCGGGCCGTGGCTGCACCTTGCCGGCGATCACCTCACCGAGTGGGCGGCCGGGAAGACTTGTATCCTGCGCTCCGCCTGCGAGTGCGACCAGCGTCGGCATCAAGTCGACATGGTGGACGGTATCGGTGACCGCCCTGCCCGCGGGAAGCCCCGGGCCGGACAGGATCATCGGCACGCCGATCGCGCCTTCGAACAGGCTGAACTTGCCGAGCACGCCATGCGCGCCAGTCAGCTCGCCATGATCCGAGGTATAGACGACGCGCGCCGAAGAAAGGACGCCCAGGTCGTCGGCCGCCCGCATCACCTGGCCGATCTGCTCGTCGGCATGAGTGATCAGCGCATAATAGGCAGCGACGATCCGGCGCAGCGCGGCCTCGTCGGTGATCTCGAGCGTGCCCTTCTGGCGGCGCAGATGCTCGATCGCCGGATGCTTCGAACGCCGGTCCGGTCCGAAATCCTCAGGCAGGCGCACGCGCTCGGGCGGATAGAGGTCGATCAACCGCTGAGGCAGCGTAAAGGGCGGGTGCGGGCTCGGATACGAGACCATCAGCGCCCAGGGGCCACGGTTGGAATTGCGCTTCAGCCAGTCGATGGCGGCGGCGGTGATGCGGCGGTCATAGTCCTGGTAGACGGTCGTGCCGACGCCCGTCCGCTCCAAGTACAGCTCCCACTGGCCGACGCTGACAGGCTCGTCGTCATGGCCGCGCAGTAGATGCACCAGGGCACCTTTGCCGTCGACGATGTGCATCGGCATGATTTCTTCGCTGAAACCGTTGTCGTCCTCGCTGCTGCGGTAATGCAGCTTGCCGATGCCGACGGTGGTGTAGCCCTGCTCGCGCATCCGGTGCATCCAGCTCGGCACCGATCCGTCATAGACGATGGCGTTGTCCCAGAATCCCGTCTGGTGCGGATAGCGCCCGGTCGCCAGCGTCGCCCGAGAGGGGCAGCAGACAGGGCTCGCACTGTAGGCGGTAGTGAAGCGGACGCCCTTGCCCGCGATCCGGTCGAGGTTCGGCGTCCGAACCAGGGGATGGCCGTAGCAGCCAAGCGCATTGCGCGTGTGGTTGTCGGTCATGAAGAAGATCAGGTTCGGCTTGTCAGACATCGAGCCTCCACGGAAATGCCGCATCCTGCCAAATCCGGCTCGAGACGGCAATGTTGCCAGACAAGTTGGGCAAGGCTACCGTTTCGGCCTCAAGGGGGGCTGCCATGATCATGATCCGCCGAGCCGTCGCCGCTCTCGCGCTGGCGCATGCCTTGTCGGGTGCCGCCGGAGCCGCGACCCTGCGCTTCGTGCCCGACGCCGATCTCGCGATCGTCGATCCGGTGGTGAGCACGGCCATCACCACGCAGAACCACGCGCTGATGGTCTACGACGTGCTGTTCGCGCCCGACGCGGAATGGCGCATCCGTCCTCAGATGATCGAGGCATACGAGACCAGCGCCGACGGCCTTACCTGGATCTTCACGCTGCGCCCGGGCCTCCGCTTCCACGACGGCGGTTCGGTCGGAGCGCGAGACGCCGTACCGTCGATCGAGCGCTGGGGCAAGACCAATACCTTCGGCCGGTTGATGATGCAGCATGTCGCGGCGATCGAAGCCGCGAGCGACAACCGCTTCGTCATCCGGCTCAAATCGCCTTTCGCGCCGCTGCTCGATGCGATCGGCGCCTCTCAGAATCCGCTCTTCATCATGCGCGAGAAGGAGGCGCTCGCACCTGCCGACAAGGCCGTGCCCGAGGTCGTCGGCTCCGGGCCGTTCGCGTTCGATCGTGCCGGGTGGAAGCCTGGCCACAGCATCACCTATCGACGGTTTACCGACTACAAGCCGCGATCGGAGCCGCCGAGCGGGCTCGCAGGCGCCAAGATCGCCAAGGTGGACACGGTGGAGTGGCTCTACATCCCCGATCCGGCCACGGCGACACAGGCGCTGATCAATGGCGAGGTCGACATCCTCGACCAGCCGAGCGCCGATCTCGTGCCATTGCTGCGTCGAAGCGCTGGCGTCGAGGTCGCGACCATCGACCGCCTCGGCAACCAGCTTATCCTGAGGCCCAACCATCTGGTGCCGCCCTTCAATGACGTTCGTGTCCGGCAAGCGCTGCTGCTGGCCGCCGACCAGGAGCCGTTCTTGTCCGTCGTCCAGGGGGATACTGCGCTGAGGCGGCCATGCTGGTCGGTATTCTTGTGCGGCACGCCGCTCGAGACGACGGCCGGTCAGGCGCATGCCGGCTTGTCGCGAGCCGAGGCCGTGACGCGCGTGAAAGCCCTCCTTGCGGAGGCGGGCTACAAGGGCGAGCCGGTCGTCCTGATCAGCCCAAGCGATCGTCCTGCGTTCAAGGCGATGGGCGTCGTCGCCGAGCAGCTGCTGACCGAGGCCGGCTTCACCGTGAATCACCAGGTCATGGACTGGGCGACGCTGGTACAGCGGCGCGCCTCCAAGGAGGCACCCAGCGCGAGCCGCGCCGGCTGGAGCCTCTTCCCCGCCTGGGGAACCGGGCCGACCATGTCGAACCCGTTCATGAACACCACCGCGCCGACGCCGTGCGATGGCCGCAACTACTTTGGCTGGCCCTGCGATGAGCGGCTCGAGGCGATCCGCAAGGAGTATCTGACGGCCGTATCGCCCGAGCAGCGCCGCGACGTGAACGAACGGTTTCACCGCCGGTTCTTCGAAGTCGTACCCTACGTGCCGGTGGGACAGGTTCTTCAGCCGACGGCATATCGCCGCGAGCTCAAGGGCGTCCTGCCCGATATCCGCCTATCTCTCTGGAACATCGAGAAGCCCTGACCATGTCCGACTCTGCCTCCGCCGAGCGTCGCTCGCAAATCGTCGCCGATGTCGATTTCGGCCGCGACGGCAAGCAGGCTGGCAACCTCTCGATGCCGTGGTCGTCGCACGAATCCGCCTATGGACAGATCCAGATCCCGATCGTCGTGGTGAAGAACGGCGACGGGCCGACCATGCTCTACACGGCCGGCACGCATGGCGACGAGTATGAAGGCCAGGTGGCGCTGATGCGGCTGGCGCGCGAGCTCGAGCCGGCGAATGTGTGCGGCCGCGTCGTCATCGTCCCGGCGCTGAACTATCCGGCGGCAGAAGCAGGCCGCCGCACCTCGCCGATCGACCAGGGCAATCTCAACCGCGCCTATCCGGGCGACCCGGATGGTGGGCCGACGGCGCAGATCGCCTGGTACATGTCGACTGTGCTGCTGAAGCTCGCGACGGGCTATCACGACCTCCATTCGGGTGGCAGCTCGCTCGAATATCTCGAATATGCCGGCCTCATGCTGTGCGGCGACAAGGATCTCGACCGCCGCGGCCTCGATCTGCTGCAGGCTTTCGCGCCGCCGATCGGCGTCGTCCGCAAAGCTCGCGACGGACGCGCGGCGCAGCCGGCCGCGCACCGGCTCGGCGTCGCCGCGCTCGGCGGCGAGTTCGGCGGGCGAGGAGGGCTCTCGCGTCATGGCCTCGGCATCATCGAGGCCGGCCTCCGCAATCAGCTCAAGCATCTCGGCATCCTTCCCGGATGGAATCCGCCGAAGCCGGCGGCGCCGACGCGGCTGATGACCTGGACCGGGCGCGAAGGCTTCGTCTATGCTCCGGCGCCCGGCGTGTTCGAGCCGCTCGCGGATCTCGGCGAGGAAGTCGAGGCCGGACAGCCAGCAGGCCTGCTGCACTTCATCGACGAGCCGACCCGCGCTCCGCTCGAGCTCCGCTTCGCCGTGCCCGGCATGGTGATCTGCCGCCGCGCGCCGGCGCGCTGCCGCCGCGGCGACTGCCTCGCCCATCTCGCCGTTCCCTGGAACGGATGAGCCTCTACCCACCGCCGCGCGAGCTTGCGACCTCGGTCTATGTCGATCTGGTCGCGGCGATGGGCTGGAAGCCGCGGCTCTCGCCGCAGCGTGCGCCGGCAGTGCCGGTGCATTCCTTCCTGGAAGGTCCGTCCTTTGACCGCGAAGGCAATCTCTATGTGACCAACCCGCCCTTCGGCGAGGTGCTGCGTATTCGTCCGGACAGGACAGCCGAGCTGGCCGCTGCCTATGACGGGCGCCCGGTCGGCCTCAAGATCCATCGCTCGGGCGAGATTTTCATCGCCGACAAGCTGAACGGCATCATGCGGCTCGATCCGGTCAGCAGGAAGGTAACGCCGTTCCTGCCGCGCGAACGCCTCGGGCCTGGCTATAAGGGCGTCAACGATCTCGTCTTCGCTGCCGATGGCGACCTCTACTTCACCGACCAGGGCGACACCGACGTTCGCGATCCCACAGGGCGGGTTTTCCGGTTGAGGGTGGATGGCCGGCTCGATCTGTTGCTCGATAATGTTCCGCATCCAAACGGCATCGTGCTGAACCCGGCGGAAGACCGGCTGTTCATCGCCGCCACCTACGGCCCGGCCGTCTGGCACTGTGCCTTGCTCGAAGACGGCCGCATCGGCCGCACCGGAATCTTTCAAACCTTCAATGGCGGCTTCGGCGGGCCCGATGGCCTCGCCATGAACACGTCCGGCGGGCTCGCCGTGTGTCACCACCGTCTGGGCACGGTATGGACGTTCACGCCGGCCGGCGAGCCTGAGTTCCGCATTCGCTCATGTCGTGGCGCCTTCACGACCAACCTTGCCTACGGCGGTCCGGACCGGCGGCTTCTCTACATCACCGAGTCCGAGCAGGGCGTCATCCTTCAGGTGGAGCTGCCAACACCGGGACAGGCGATGTTCTCTCACCGCTCCTGATAGAGGGACGCTTCATCGCCATAGGGCAATGCAGCCTCTTGGTAGGAAAGACAACAAATCTACTGAGTAGCGCCTTGAGGTTGGCTTTCAAGTAGCGCCGTTTTCGTTAGCTGGCCCTATCTCCAAATGCGTCTGGCTACCCGAATCCAGTTCCCACCCAGAATGTTGTGGATCGCTTCGGTGTCGTAGCCGCGTCTCACCATCACCTCAGCCAGCTCTGACAATTGGTCAGGTGCCGCAAAGGCATACTCGGCGGGTGAGAGACTTCGGCTTACGCGCGATGCCAGGTCGGGCGCCACGGCCCAAGCCGTGTGCCCGTTGAAGTCGGCCATGAACGCGACATTGTCATGAACGTAGCTGAGCCCGATCCCGACATGCTCCGCGCCGACCAGGCCGGCGATGTGATCGATCTGCCGGCAGATCATCTCGCTCGACGAGTCGTTGTCGCCCATATGCAAGCCGATCCCGGTGACGCCAACGACGCCGCCCGATTGGGCGCACGCGCGGATCAGAGCGTCGCCGATGTTTCGCGGGTTGTCCCACAGCGCCAGAGGATTCGAGTGGGTGAAGCAAAGGGGAGACGAGGCCACTTCGAAGGCTTCCATGCAGCTGCGATGCCCCGTATGGCTAAGGTCGACCAGCATGCCGACCCGGTTCATCTCGCGTACGACCATGCGGCCGAACTTTCCGAGCCCCCCATCCGAAGCCTCGTAGCCGCCGCCGCCGACCGTGTTGTGCTGGTTGTAGGTCAACAGCATGTGACGGACGCCGAGGCGATACAGGACCTCGATCAGGCTGAGGTCGCTCTGCAGCGGGTTGGTGCCCTGCACATTGAAGGCGATCGCCAGCCGGCCATCACGCTTGGCGCGGACGATGTCGTCCGCAGACTCGGCCAGGACGTATCGATCGGAGTGGGCGCGAAGATGGGCGCGCTCGCGTGCGAGCACGTGCACCGCCTCTTCGAGCGTATGCCAGTCGACGGCCGTCGTGATCGATACGAAGCTAGTTCCGCTGGCGCGTATGCGCTCGAGTGTCAGGTACTTGGCCGGATCCGCCCCGTACATGTAGGGTAGCAGCATATCGCACACGATCGCGGACCTATGGATATCCGCGGCATCGCTCACAGCCACGCCCTACTTCCAGACCCGGCGCAGAACGCGCAGCCAGTTCTCGCCTAGGATGCCGCGGATATCAGCTTCCGAGTAGCTGCGCTTGAGCAGCATCTCTGTCAGCTCCGGCAACTGCTCGGGCGCGGCGAAGGCGACGTCCTTCGGCTCGTAGCCGCGAGTTGCCTTGGCACCGATGGCACCGTCGGGATTCCAGGCCGGATGCGTCGCGAAGTCCACCATTAGCGCGACATTGTCGTAGACATAGTCGAGCCCGAGCCCGACATGCTGAGCCCCGACCAAGCCTGAGATGTGGTCGATCTGGCGGCAGATCATCTCGGTCGAGGCGTCGTTGTCACCCATGTGCAGGCCAATGCCGTTGACGCCGACGATGCCGCCCGATTTTGCCGTGGCCAGGATCAGGTCGTCGCCGATGTTGCGCGGGTTGTCCCACAGAGCCAGCGGGTTCGAATGCGTGAAGCAGACCGGCGCGGACGAGACCTCGAACACGTCGCGGCAGGTCCGGTAGCCGGTGTGGCTGAGATCGACCAGCATCCCGACCCGGTTCATCTCGCGGACGACCATGCGGCCGAACTTGCTGAGGCCGCCGTCGACCGCCTCGTAGCAGCCATCGCCGACTGCGTTCTTCTGATTGTAGGCCATCAGCATGTGCTTCACCCCGAGCCGATAGTAGGGCTCGATCATGTCGGCATCGGCCTGCAGCGGGTTGGTCCCCTGGAAGTGGAAGGCGACGGCAAGCTTGCCTTCCCGCTTCGCCTTCAGGATGTCGTCAACCGTCTCCACCAGGACGTACTTGTCCGCATGGGCTCGGAACCAGGCGCGCTCGCGGGCGATGGCGTGGAGCGTATACTCGAGCGAGTGCCAATCGACGGCGACGGTCAGCGACACGAAGCTGGTGCCGCTTGCCGCCATGCGCTCGAGGGTCTGGTATTTCGGCTCGTTCGCTCCATACATGAACGGTAGCAGCATGTCGCAGATCACGGCGGAGCGGTGCAGCCGCCGGGCTTGCTCCGAGACCGTCCAATGATCGCCTGTGTTCGCGAATCCGGCTTCCATTCCTATGGCCTCATGATGGTCTCGACGGCAGTCGCCAGCAGCGCCAGCTGACGCTCGATGAACTCGGGATCGCGCGCCACGAGGTTCAGTACGGCCAGGCCGCGGAGCGTCGCGATGGTCAGATGCATGGCGTCGGTGCGGCGCTGCTCTGGCATCTGGTCGTCGCTGAGCATCTCGTCCCAAACCGAGTAGATGGAGTCGGCACTGCGGCCTCGCTCGCTCTCCACGCGAGCCCTGAGCTCGGGGTCGCTGCGCGAGCCCAGCAGGATCTCGATCGTGGCGACATAGGCAGGATCGCCGTAGATCGCCTGCCACAGCGCGCGGACCATCCGCTCGCAGCGATTGTGGTAGCGCGAGAGCTCGCGGTAGCACTCGGCCAGCCGCAGGTGCCGCTCATCGCTGACCGCATGCATGACGGCGACCACCAGGTCGGCCTTGGATTGGAAGTGATGGCTGAGCGCGCCGCGGGTTAGCCCGGCGCTGCTGGCGATGCGGTCGACCGAGGTCGCGGCGAACCCGTTTTCATGCAGCAGCTGAATCGCTGCTTCGATGAGCCGGGACTGCGTCTCGGCGCTGCGATCCTCCTGCCGGCGCCGCGGCGGACGCGATGACGGCCTCGCCTTGTCGTCAGGCATGCGGGCCTGATCCTGCATCCAAATATCCTGTCCTGTCGCCGTCTTGACACGCGTTCGGAAACATACGTACCATCCTGTATGTAATTAACAGGGCAACGGCCCTGGGTCAATCCCACCGGCGAGTCAGGACGCCTCGTCCTGTCCGTCGCTGTCGGACAACAGGAGGGGAACCGTCATGCGCATGGCTCTAGTGTCAGCGAGCGTGGCCTTGTCGGCCGCGCTTGCGATTGCCGCCGTCGATCCAGCTATGGCCCAGCAGAAGGTGCTGAAGATCGTGCCGCACGCCGATCTCCGCATCACCGATCCGCTGATCACCACGGCCGGCATCAGCCGCCAGCATGGGCTTATGGTCTATGAGGGCCTGTTCGCGTGGGACGCCTCGATGGCGCCGAAGCCGCTGATGGTCGAGGACTACACGGTCTCCCAAGATAAGCTGACCTACACGTTCAAGCTCCGCGCCGGACTAAAATTCCACGACGGCTCGCCGGTGCGCTCGCAGGACGTGATTCCCTCGCTGAAGCGATGGGCGACCAACGATTCCATGGGCGGGAACCTGATCAAGACGGCGGCGAGCTTGGACGTGATCGACGACCGCACCTTCCGTATCGTGCTGAAGGAACCTTACTCGTGGGTCGAGTACACGCTTGGCTCCAGCGGCGCGATCATGACCGGGATCATGCGCGAGAAGGACGCGCTGACCGATCCCAAGGTCGCGGTTCAGGACGTCGTCGGCTCCGGCCCGTTCCGCTTCGTGAAGTCCGAGTGGCAGCCAGGCAATCGCGTCGTCTACGAAAAGAATCCCGACTACGTTCCGCGTGCAGAGCCCGCCGACGGGCTTGCCGGCGCTCGCTTGGTCAAGGTCGATCGGGTCGAGTGGCGGGTCATTCCCGATCCGGCGACCGCGGCAGCCGCGCTCGCCGCAGGTGAAGTCGATCTTTGGGACACGGTGCCGATCACCCTGTTGCCGGTGCTGCAGGGGAACCCCAACGTGACGGTGGAGAAGATCCAGCCGTTCAAGAGCATGGCGATGATGCGGCCCAACCACCTGCATCCGCCGTTCAACGATCCGCGCGCCCGTCAGGCGCTGGCCCTGATCGTCAACCAGGCAGACTACATGCACGCGACCATCGGCGACCAGCGCTGGTGGCGCGAGTGCTTCTCGATTTTCATTTGCGAGCACCGCTACGGCAGCGAGGCCGGCTCCGAACCCTACCGCAAGCAGGACTTGGCGAAGGCCAAGCAACTCATGGCCGAAGCCGGCTACAAGGGTGAGCCGATCGTGATCCCGCTCGCCGAGGACCTGCCCATCGTGAAGTCCCTGACGCTGGTGACCGCCGAGAATCTCAAGAAGATCGGCGTCAATGTCGACCTGCAGTCGGCAGATTGGGGCGCGGTGATCACCCGCGCCGGCAAGAAGGACGCGCCCGCGGCCGGCGGCTGGCATCTGTTCCATTCTTGGCTTTTCGCCTCGACCTGGGGCAACCCGCTGGTCAATATCGGCATCAACTCGCCCTGCGACCAGACCAACTGGCTCGGCTGGCCGTGCGATGCGGAGACCCAGACCCTGCGTGCTGCCTTCATCTCGGCGCCGGACGAGCCGGCCCGGCAGGCGGCACTCGATCGACTGCATCGCCGCCTGATGGTGACCTTCCCGTATATCCCGCTCGGCTCCTTCGACTCGCTGTTCGCGTGGCGCAAGGAAGTCAAAGACGTGCTGAAGGCGAACGTGTTGGTGTTCTGGAACATCAGCAAGAGCTAGCGTGAATACGGAGAGCGCGTTCACGGCATGAGGTATTCGATCGCCTCGCTGCTTCGGAACGCGCTCTCCTATCACGAGCACTGGCCGCAGGCTTGGCGCAGCCCAGCGCCGAAGCCGCGCTACGAGGTGGTGATCATCGGCGGCGGCGGCCATGGCCTCGCGACCGCGTATTACCTTGCGAAGAACCACGGCATCACCGATATCGCCGTGCTCGAGAAGGGTTGGATCGGCGGCGGCAACACGGGGCGCAACACCACCGGCATCCGCTCGAACTATCTGCACGACGCAAGCGCCGCCTTCTACGACTACTCGGTCCGGCTCTACGAAGAGCTATCGCGCACGCTCAACTACAACATCATGTTCAGCCAGCGCGGCTTGGTCTCACTGATGCACTCCGATGCCGAGTTGGCGCAGGCCGACCGCCTCCGCAACGCGCTGCATGCGAACGGTATCGAGACCGACTTCATGACCGTCGCGGATCTCGCGCGCGAGATCCCGCTGCTCGATACCTCGCCGGATGCGCGCTACCCGGTCATCGGTGCCGTTCGCCAGAAGCGTGCCGGCACGGCTCGCCACGACGCCGTCGCATGGGCCTATGCGCGGGCGGCGGATGGGCTCGGCGTTCACATCATTCAGGATTGCGCGGTCAGGGGGATCCGGCGCGAGGGCGATCGCGTCACCGCACTCGAGACGACGCAGGGAAACATCGCGGCCGGACGCGTCGCCATCGCGGTCGCGGGCCATTCCAGCGTTCTCGCCGAGATGGCCGGGTTCCGATTGCCGATCGTGAGCTATGCGCTGCAGGCGGTTGTCTCCGAACCGCTGAAGCCGATGCTCGACACGATCGTGGGCTCTACCGCCGTGCACGTCTATCTAACCCAGAGCGACAAAGGGGAACTGGTCATCGGCGCTTCACGCGACGGCTATCCGTCCTACGCCCAGCGTGGCAGCTTCGGCACGGTCGAGGACATGATGGCGGCGGGGCTAGCGCTGTTCCCGACGCTCGGCCGCGTGAAGCTGCTCCGGCAATGGGCGGGCATCGTCGACGTGGCGCCGGATGCGAGCCCGATCGTCTCGAAGACGCCGGTCGCCAATCTCTATATCAGCACCGGTTGGGGGACCGGCGGTTTCAAGGCGATCCCGGCCGGGGGCGTCGTCTTCGCTCATACTATCGCCTTGGACCGGCCGCATGCGCTCAACGAGCGCTATGGCCTCGACCGCTTCACCAGCGGTCGGCTGATGGACGAGAACGCCGCCGCGGCGGTCCGGCACTAAATGCTGATCCTGCCCTGTCCATGGTGCGGCCCCCGCGAGGAGACCGAGTTCGCCTGCGACGGCGAGGTCTCATCCGTCAGCGTTGATCCGGCGACCGCATCCGACGGTGCGTGGGCCGATGCGCTGCATAATCGGACCAACCGCAAGGGGATGCATCGGGAATGGTGGTGCCATCGCCGCGGCTGCCGGCAATGGTTCTGGATCGAGCGCGACACCGCGACCAACCAGCTCCGGAACTCCGGATTGCCGGGTACGGAGAGCTGAGCATGCGTATCGCCGCCGATCAGGCTCCTTTCGCCCGAATAGACCGATCCCGGCCTGTTCGCTTCGTCTTCGACGGTCGCAGTTATGAGGGCTTCGCCGGCGATACGCTCGCCTCGGCCTTGCTCGCGAACGATGTGCGCGTGGTCGGCCGAAGCTTCAAGCTGCACCGGGCTCGCGGCATCATGGGACAAGGCGCGGAGGAGGCGAATGCGCTGGTGACGCTTGGCGAAGGGGCGGCGACCGAGCCCAATGTGCGTGCGACTATGATCGAGCTCACCGACGGCCTCGTCGCACGCAGCGTGAATACCTGGCCGTCGGCACGTGTTGATCTTGGCGCGGTCGTCGGCTGGTTCGGTCTATTGTTGCCCGCCGGCTTCTACTACAAGACCTTCATGGGGCCAGGGCAGGGCGCCTGGCATATCTACGAGCGTTTCATCCGACGCGCTGCCGGCCTCGGGCATGCCCCGCGGGCAACGGATGACCGCCGCTATGACAAACGCCACGCGCATTGCGACGTGCTCGTCGTCGGCGCCGGGCCCGCGGGGCTCACGGCCGCGATTGCCGCGGCCGACACCTGCAATAGCGTCCTGGTTCTAGATGAGCAGACGGAGGCCGGCGGGTCGGCGCTCGGTATGCCGGACCGAATAGTAGGCATGGTGGACCGGCTGCGGTCGGCGCCGAATGTTCGTGTGCTAATGCGAACCACCGCGATCGGCCTCTACGAGCAGAATCTCGTCGTCGCCGTCGAACGAATGGGTGACAATACGGCCGATATTCGTCTTTCGGCTCAGCGCCTTTGGAAGATCCGAGCCGAACGCGTCGTTCTGGCAACGGGCGCCATCGAGAGGCCGCTCGTGTTCGACGGCAACGATCTGCCCGGCGTCATGCTTGCCTCCGCATCAGCGACCTATGCGATGCGCTACGCCGTTGCCTGCGGCCGACGGGCGGTCCTGGTCACCAACAATGACGGCATCGCTAAGTCGGCTGAAAGCCTGCGCATGGCGGGGATCGAGATCGCTGCGATCGTCGACACGCGGCCGAGCTCCGCGCTGGCGCCGGATGGTATCGAGGTTCTTCGCGGTCATGGCGTCGTGCGTGCACGGGGCCGGTCATCAGTAACCGAAGTCGAGATCGCGCCGCTGACGCCGGACGGGAAGCAGTTTCTTCCTCGGCGTCGCCGTATCGACTGCGATCTGATCGCTGTATCCGGCGGGTGGAACCCGACGCTGCATCTGCTCGGAAACGGAGCCGGCCGCACGCGCTACGCCCCCGAGATCGCTTGCTTTATCGCCGACGACCTGTCGCCAACTGTCGCGGTCGTCGGTGCCGCCGCCGGCGAACTCGGGGAGGGATACTCCGTCCGGCCGGCCTGGCGCATGCCGGCGGTCGGTCGCGGTGCGCCGTGGCGCCAATTCATCGACCTGCACAACGATGTGACCGTCGGCGATCTCGCGCTCGCCGCGCGGGAAAACTACCGGTCGGTCGAGCATCTCAAGCGCTACACGACGATGGGCATGGCTCATGACCAGGGCAAGACCAGCAGCGTTAACGCACTCGGCATCCTGTCCGAGGCGATCGATCGTCCGCTTGCCGCGCTTGGTACGACACGGGCGCGGCCCCCCTATACCCCGGTTGCCTTCGCTGCGGTCGCAGGCCGCCAAATTGGCGCCCTTTACGCACCGAAGCGCGAGCTGCCCGCGCATGTCGCGCATCTTGGCTGCGGTGCCGTGTTCGCCGAATCCGGCGGCTGGATGCGGCCAATGCACTATCCTCTGGCCGGAGAAAGCACAGCCGATGCGATCCGCCGCGAGGTGCTGGCGGTCCGCAATGCCGTCGGCATCGTCGACAACTCGGCGCTCGGAAAAGTCGAGATCCACGGACCTGACGCGGCGATCTTGCTAGACCGCCTCTACAGCAACGACTGGGGCTCGCTCGCCGTCGGTCGCGCCCGCTACGGCCTGATGCTGACCGAGGACGGCATGGTGTTCGACGACGGCGTCACCGCCCGGCTCTCGGATACGCACTACCTGATGACCACGACCAGTGCCGGCGCCGGCACGGTGGTCGACTGGATCGAGCTATGGCTGCAGCGAGCATGGCGGGACCTGCGTGTCTTTGCGACGCCGGTTACCCATCACTGGGCCGACCTTACGATCGCGGGCCCGCGAGCCCGCGATCTCCTGGGCCGACTGTCCCTCGACATGGATCTGAGCCCGGAGGCATTTCCGCATTTGGCGATCCGCGAAGGGACGGTGGCAGGCCTGCCGGCGCGTATTCTGCGCGCCAGCTTCACCGGTGAGCTGAGCTTCGAGGTCATGGTGCCGGCGCGCAGCGCCGACCAGCTCTATAACGCTGTCATGGAGGCGGGGCGCGACCTAGGGATCACGCCTTTCGGCGTCGATGCGACGCTGATCCTGAGGGCCGAGAAAGGCCACATCCTGATCGGCCTCGAGGCTGACGGCACGACGACACCGGACGACCTCGGTCTCGGACGTCTGGTCAGCCGAAAGAAGGATTTCATCGGCCGCCGATCGTTGACGCTCGCCGACCGCCTGCGGCCCGATCGCCCACAGCTCGTCGGTCTGCAAAGTGACGATGACCGCGTCCTGCCGGGTGGCGGTGTCGTCTGGAGCGGTGATAGCAAGCTCGGGCATGTCGTGCCGATGTCGAGCTGTCGGAGCCCGGTGCTCGGTCGTTGTATCGCGCTCGCACTGATTGCCGGTGGACGCGACCGCATCGGCTCGGCGGTCACCGTGACCGCCATCGGCAGCCAGCATCGCGCTTCGGTCGTCAGTCCGGTCTTTCTCGATCCGAAGAACGGCCGAATCTATGTTTAGCAGGAGTCTGAGAAGCGCCGAAATCGGAGTGATCGTAGTCGAGGAGCTTGAGCCGCCGCAGGCGCTACTCCTGCGTAGCCGTGCTGACGATCACGTCGCGATGCGAGCCTTCGCCGACGCGCTTCAAGCGCCTCTCCCGGATCCCGGAAAGGCTCGGCAGTCGCCCGTGAACCTGACGCTCTGGATGGCACCGGACCAGTGGCTGCTCCTGACGCCCTCGCACATCATGGAGCAGGCGTCGCCAAGGCTTCGCACCGCGACCCTGAACGGCCACGCCGCCGCCGTCGATGTCAGCGATGCACTGTCCTATATCGTGCTGTCCGGCACCGGCGCCGAGGAGGTGCTGAGCGCTGGCTGCAGCGTCGATCTCGCGAGTTTGGCCTGCGACCGTGTGATTCGAGCGCCCGTGGAGCTCGCTGATGTGACGTTACTGAAAATCAAAGCCCGACACCGCTTTCTGCTCATCATCGAGCGTCCAATAGCTCCATATCTTTGGAGTTGGTTGGTCGACGCAGCGCTCGGGATTGCACCTCGTTCCTGAGTGGTTGGAAGACGCCCCCTAGTAGGAAACACGACAAATCTGCTGAGGTGCTAGGTGCAGCAGAAAAGGTGTCTGCCGGTCAGAGATGAGGACACCGGTAGAAGGCGGGCACGAAGGATGTCTTTGCTACCCGGACCCTGGAGGTCGACTGCGGTTTCTTTCTCTCTCCGGTGCCGGCTGATTGGACAGTGAAGATCGAAACGTTGGACGATTGACGCGGGCGGCTCATGGCACAACCCAAACTCTCCTACGTCGGCGACGGCGCGATCCAGAAGCTGCTCATGCGGTACGGCTGCCCGACGCCGTTTCACGTCGTCCGCATGCGCTTCTGGGGGTGAGATCGTGAGCCCCGCGCAGAAGGTTTCGCCGGTCAAGACGATCGAGGCCTTTTGGCCTGCAGGGCTCCCGACCTTCGATAGCGCGGAGGAGGCGAACGCCTTCTTCCAAGCCTTGATGGGCCTCTGGAACCATCTCGCCGGTTATCAGTCTGGCTCACGATCCCTGAAGCTGACGAAGGTCGGCGCGATCAATACCCGCGAAGGGCTGCACGCTGCCGCCAAGACCCGGGTCGAAGAATTGTATGAAGGGTTCATGCGCGGATTCACCGGCGGCCAGGAGGATCTGGACGTTCCGGCCGGCGTCGGCGGTCTCCTCACTCGGATCGAGAAGGGGATCGAACTGCTCGCGACGGCTCGCAATACATTCGCTCGCCCTCCGGGGCCCGAGGATGCGGGCATACTGGCCGAACTGAGCGGGATATTCCCCGTGGTCGATCGCGCGCTTCATGACGACCTGAACGCGATCGCCGTGGCGGTCACACGTTGGCGCAGCGGCCAGGCGCCGCTCGGCGCGCGTCTCAATTCAATCAACAATCGCCGGCTGCTGAAGCCCATCGGCAACATTCCGCCAGCGGAAGCCGAGGAACGCCCTAACGCTATGCTCGGAGAGCAGAAACAGGCAGCGTGACTCAAATGAAACAGCCTCCGATCCAATAGTCGACGTGCCCGCTCGCGATCGCGGTATTGCGCTCGACTGGAAGTTCCGCGCCTTGCCCCGTCGGCCGGGCAGAGTCAGACCGGCTCAAAGCTCGGGGGCTCTTCGTCTCAGTTCGGCTGAGGCATGGTGAAGATGGGTTCCGGGATTCCCCGCACCCCAAGGCCGTGGATGACGAAGACCTTGCCGGCGTCGGGCCAGGCCGACCGCGCGTCGGCTGGTAGTAGGCGCGTGGACGAGGTGACGTAGAGCGTTCGCAGATCCGGGCCGCCGAAGGCGACCATGGTCGGATGCTTGGCCGGCACAGGGATGCGCCGGAGCATCCGGCCCTCCGGCGAGATGCAGGCGACCGCGGCACCATGCACGAGCGCGCACCAGTAGTTGCCATCCTCATCGCAGGTGGCGCCGTCGACGAGCCCTTCGATGTCGGACGTCGAGAAGAACCGGCGCCGGTTCCCGATGGCACCGCTGTCGATATCCAGGTCATATAACCAGACCGTTTCGTCCCGGGTGTCGGCAAAATACATGCGCCGGTCATCGGGAGAGAAGGCGATGCCGTTGCCGATGATGAACCCGCCGTCCATCCGCCTGACCGAGAGATCAGGGTCGAGGCGGAATATCTCGGCCTCGCGCCCGACGAACTCCAGATAGACGCTGGCGCACCAGTAGCGGCCGCGCCGATCGCACTTGCCGTCGTTCAGCATCAGTTGCGGGTGGCGCTCGACCGGATTGGCGATCGGCGAGACACGCCCGCTCGCCAGGTCGATATGGTTGAAGCCCGTGCGCATGCCGCCGATCAGCGTCCCGTCCGCGCAGAAGACAAAGGAGCCAATATCGGCCGGCATCGCGAAGCTCTCGACGGCTCCCGTCTCCGGGTCGAGGCGGCGGATCGCCGGGGCGAAGGCGTCGACCCAGTAGAGGCGCTGTTGCCCCATGTGCCAGATCGCCCCTTCTCCAAGGATGTCCGGGTGATGGCTGGCTATGCTCAACCGCATACGATCGGCCTCACATCGAAGATCACGCACAACGTGATCGAGATCTTCCTGAAGTAGGCGACGCCCGCGCCGGAGGTCAGTCCCGGTCGCCGGCGCCGATCCGGACGCCCTCCCGGCCTTCGATGATCCGCGCGACATCAGTGATGTCGTCGTCGATGTCGAGATGGCCGATCGTCTCGACGAACAGCGAGGCCGCGGCGCGGTTGAGCGGGCAGGCGACAGCGAGCCGATCTGCCAGCGCTTGCCAGGCACGCAGGTCCTTGCCAATGATCTGGAGGCTGCCGCCCCAGTCGAACCGGCGGGTGACGACCTGTTGGCGCACGATCACATCGTTGGCGTGGCTGGAGCCGGTGCCGGCGGCTATCAGATCGGCCACTTTGCCCGGATCGGCGCCGGCCCTGATCGCCATCGCCAGCCCCTCGATCGACGCCATCAGATTGGTCGTGGCGATGTTGTTGTTGATCAGCTTCACCGCCTGGGCGATGCCGGGCGCGCGGCCGAAATTGAGCACGACGCGGCTGTAGCAGTCGATGACCGGCCTAGCTCGGTCCAGCGCCGTCGCCGGGCCCGACACCATCGAGGCGAGCGCGCCCGCGACCGCTCCGACGACACCGCCAGAGATCGGCGCGTCCAGCGTCTCGATGCCCGATGCCGCGAGCGTGCCGGCGAGGCCCTCTATGTGCGCGACGCCGGTGGTGCCGAGATGCACATAGGTACGGATCAGCGCACCACCGGCGAGTCCGCGCGGACCGAGGGCGACCGCATCATAGGCATCGACCGTCGACACGCAGGAGAACACGGTCTCGCAACGGTCGGCGACCTCGCGCGCGTCGCCGGCCACGGTCGCCCCGGCGAGCCCGGCGCAGGCACCTGGATCGGCGTCGTGGACGACGACAGCGTGGCCCCGCTCGAGAATGCGCTCGACCATCGGCCGCCCCATCCGGCCGAGGCCGACGAAGCCGATCGCGGACGGTCCGGGGCGTGCCTCTCCGCCCATCAGCACGCCGCCGCCCGCTCGGGGGATTCGCACTCGTCGGTCGGGAAGTCCGCCGGCAAGACCACCTCGAGCATCTCGCAATCGGGGGAGTAGTCGAACACCCGGTGGCGGATCCGCGGCGGCTGGATCCAGGACGAGCCCGCGACCATCCGGATCGGATCGCGCCCCTCCATCTGGGTCTCGATCCATCCCTTCAGCACGTAGACCATCTGGAAGCGGACGCCGTGCGTATGCCACTTCCGCACCTCGTCGGTGCAGGGCGGGATCATCCGCAGCACATGAGCGACGGCGACGCCGCCGGTGGCGTCGGCGAAGCCGAGGTCGCGATACCGCGCATAGGGGCGCAGGCCGGGCTTGAAGTCCTGCTCGCTGAAATGGCTGAACGCAAACCTCTGGCTCATGGCCTTCCCTCTCTCTGGCAAGCCTATTCGCCGGCCCCAGCCGGCCCGGCCCCGAACGATGCCGCGAGCCCAGGTTCGAATCTAGCAGGACTGAGGCGCAAGGGTACGAGGCGACCGCATCATCCGGAACGCGGTCTCCGACAAGGCAAGAGAAGCAGGTGTCAAGGACCGCCCTACGCGCACGGAGTCCCCAATCAAATTTCTAGATTCGCAAATCTATGGTCGCTCCGCCATCGACGATGATCGTTTGTCCATTGATGTACGATGCCTTCCTTGAAGCGAGGAATACTACGACCGCAGCCTGTTCCTCCGGTCGTCCCATCCGTTTCATCGGAACTGCTTGCTCGAACGCCTCGTGCGTAACCTCTTTGCCATCCACGAAAACCCTGTTTTGAGTCTTTGTGAATCCAGGCGCGACCGCGACGACACGAATGTTTTCTGGAGCCCATTCGACAGCGAGCGTTCGCGTAAGCGCCTCCAGCCCCGCTTTCGACACGGAGTACGAGAGGCGACCGGGCAATCCGATTCGAGCGGCAATCGAGGCGATCGAGATAACCGTCGGATATGGAGACTTCTTGAGGTGAGGAAATGCGGCTCGGCAACACCTGAATGCTCCATCGAGGTGCACGTTGGTGATGAATCGCCAGTCTTCGTCAGAGCAGGACTTCGTCCACCTCTGCCTGAAATTCCCGGCATTATTGACAAGGACATCCAGGCGCCCAAATCGACTGATGACGGCCTCGACTCCCGTGTCGACCGATTGAGTTGACCCAACGTCGATCGCGACCGCGAAGACCCTCTCGCCACTTGAATCCAGCTTTACTGCGACGGCATTCGCAGCGTCCTCGCGCAGGTCCGATACAACGACGTCGTACCCGTCCTCGATGAACTGCTTGCACATTTCCGAACCGAGAGCTCCAGCGCTGCCGGTGACCAGAGCAACAGGGCGACTACCGTTCATGAGCGAAGGTTAGTCAGTTCATCCCTTGTGTGCCAGCGCTTCCGAGTGAAGAGAATTTTCATCCGTGGTCTCTTTCCTGGCGACAACGAAGCAAGGACCTGAATCGCCGCCGGGGCTAACGATCGGCCTCTCGTCCTCCAATAAGCCGGGGCCGCGCCTTCGAGCGCGACACTCTCTTCTCCGGGTCGGTCCACCCATGCGTGCGCGTTTCACGCGCGCAAGGCAATGCTGCCATCGCATGTTTCCGATTTGCTAGGCTTTTCCAAGTCGCTTTCAGCGAAGGATCCTTCCATGACCCGGACCATCGCCCACCCCGCGAATGCCGACATCGCTTCGGCCCTGACCGAAGCCCGAGCCGACTTCGTCAAGCGCAACCCCAAGAGCCAGAAGCTGCACGAGGACGCCTGCGGGAGCCTGCCCGGCGGCAACACGCGGACTGTGTTGTTCTACGGTCCCTTCCCGGTGACGATGGTCAAAGGCCAAGGCGCCAACCTCTGGGACGCCGACGGCAAGAAGTACATCGACTTCCTCGGCGAGTACACCGCCGGCATCTACGGCCACTCGCACCCGGTGATCCGGAAGGCAATCGATCGGGCGCTCGACGACGGCATCAACCGCGGCGCCCACAATCAGATGGAGGGAAAGCTCGCCGCACTGATCTGCGCGCGCTTTCCCACGATCGAGCTCGTGCGCTTCACCAATTCCGGCACGGAAGCGAACCTGATGGCGATCACGCTCGCCCGCGCCTTCACCGGTCGCAAGAAGGTGATGGTGTTCGACGGCGGCTACCATGGCGGCATTTTTACCTTCCACGATGGCAACAGTCCTGTAAACGGGCCCTTCGACTTCGTGATCGCGCCTTACAACGACGCCGAGGGCACCAGGAAGCTGATCGCCGAGGCGGGCAAGGACCTCGCGGTCGTCGCGGTCGAACCGATGCAGGGCGGCATCGGCTGCATCGCCGCCGACGCGTCGTTCCTCAGGGTGCTGCGCGAGGAAACGCAGAAGATCGGCGCGCTGCTGCTGTTCGACGAGGTGATGACCTCGCGCCTCTCACCGGGCGGCATGCAAGCGGTCCTCGGCATCACCCCGGACCTGACTACGCTTGGCAAGTACATCGGCGGGGGCATGAGCTTCGGCGCCTTCGGCGGTCGCGCCGACATCATGTCGAGGTTCGACCCGCGCCGCGCCGACGCTCTCCCCCACGCCGGCACCTTCAACAACAACATCCTCACCATGTCGGCCGGCGTCGTCGGCCTGGAGCGGCTCTATACGCCCGAGGCCGCGGTGAAGCTGAACGCCTTCGGCGACAGACTGCGCGACCGGCTCAATGCCGCGACCCGCGACAAGGGCCTCAACATGCAGTTCACCGGCATCGGCTCGATGATATGCGTGCACTTCGTCAAGGGTGTGATCAAGTCGGCGAAGGACGCCAAGAAGGCGAACAAAGACCTGGGAGAGCTGTTCTTCCTCGATCTGCTCGCCCGCGGCATCTACATCGCGCGCCGCGGCATGATGGCGCTGTCGCTGCCGCTGACCGAGGCCGACGGCGACCAGCTCGTCGCCGCGGTCGAGGAGTTCGTCTCCTCGCGCAAGCGGCTGCTGCAGTAGCGTCGTGCCTGTGTGGCGTCTGGTATGCATCAGCCCGACATGATCCGTGTCAACTCCGACACCTGCCTGGAATCACCGACGTCTGGCGCAGGGATGTCGGCGCTCCGAGCGTTGCGAAGCCGCAGCGCCGCGGCTGACCAATGAGAAGCAGCCTGCAAAGCAAGTCGGGCCGCGACTTGAAGCTATTGTGTGACTGCCTTCTTGCTCCATTCGATGTTCTCGACGTTCTCGCGCCGGAGGATCAATGCGCGACCGCATCGGCAACTTGACCATCAAGATCGATCCGTCCTGGGTCGATCTCGCCGAGGAGTTCCGACGCAAGCCTTTCGGCGGCCACACGCCGGCGCTGCAGGAGCTGCTTGCCGTCATGCGCTCTCGGCCGATCGAAGGCCGCTACTTCCTCTGGCTCTCCAAGCCGCACAGCGAATGGACGCTGGCGAAGATGTCGGAGACGCGGCCGCTGAAGCCGATCCTGGTCGGCCCGACCTTCACCTCCATTGAAGAGGCGGAGTGGCACGTCTTCAAGCTGCGCTGGGAAGCGCTGACCGGCCAGCAGTTAGAGATCTCCTAGGGAGCCGATCATGATTGCGATCATGGGATATGCCGACCGCCGCAGCGTGCGCGTCGGCGAGCTGATCCAGTTCAAGGTCAGCCTCGACGGCGCGCCGGTCTACAAGGCGACCGTGGTGCGCCTGCTGAGCCCACAGACCTTTCCGGCGCCGCATGCGCCGGAGTTCAGGTTCGACCCGATGCCGTGCCCGTTCAATGGCGAGCATCGCGGCCAGAACCACGGCATCCCCGCCGGCAGCTACGCCGAGATCCCGGCGCACCCGAAGCTGACGCGGCTCACCACCTGCACGCTCGCCGCCTTTGTCTGGCCGACAACTCCCGATAAGGGCGAGCAGGCGATCATGGGGAACGGCGACGGTCCGGCCGGTCTCGGCCTCGTCATCGACGCCGAGGGACGGCTCGCGCTCGCGGTCGGCGCCCATCGCTACGCGTTGCCGAGAAAGCTCCGGCAGCGCCGCTGGAGCTTCGTCGCCGCCGCGGTCGACGCTGCCGCCGGCACGGCGTTGGTCTACGCGCGCGAGGTCGAGCTCTTCCAGTTCGACGTGCTCGGCCCGCTCCAGCAGCACTTCGACCGCGTGCCGCGGCCGACGCCGTCGGAGCGACCGTTCCGCATCGGCGCGCAGTCGGACCGCGCCAGGGCGATCCGCCACTACAACGGCAAGATCGAGCGCCCGCGCGTGCTCGGCCGCGCGCTGACCTACTCCGAGCTCGATCGCCTGGCGCTCGCCGGGCCGACCGGGCCCGCCCATATCGATGCGATCGCGGACTGGGACTTCGCGCGCGACATCTCGTCCGAGGTCGTGCGCGACGTCTCGCCGAACGCGCTCTGGGGCACCACCGTCAACCTGCCGACCCGAGCCTTGATCGGCTCGAACTGGAGGGCCGAGCGCCACGACTGGCGTGCGATTCCCGAGCAGTACGGCGCGATCCACTTCCACGACGACGACATCTACGACTGCCTGTGGCCGACCGCCTTCGAGCTGACGATTCCCGACGGCTGGAAGAGCGGCGCCTACGCGCTCCGGCTCGAGGCTGGCGAGTGCGAGTACTGGGTGCCGTTCTTCGTGCGGCCGAAGAAGGGACAGGCCAAGGCGCGCTGCGCCTTCCTGGTGCCGACCTGCACCTACGCCGCCTACGCCAACTTCCGTTCGCGCGTCGAGGGACGCTGGAACGAGCTCTATCACGGGCGCGTCACCGTTCTCGACCGCACCGACTTCCTGATGGAGGAATACCCGGATCTCGGGTCATCGACCTACGATCCGCATTCGGACGGCAGCATGACCCTCTACTCGTCGATGCTGCGGCCGGTGACCAACTACCGCCCGACAGGCCGTATCTACAAGTTCTGCCAGGACATGTTCTTGATCGCCTGGCTGGAGCACGCGAAGATCGACTACGAGGTCGTGACCGACGACGACCTGCACGACGAGGGCGTCGACGCGATCTCGGACTATGCCTGCGTCTTCACCGGATCCCATCCCGAGTACTACACGACCAGGATGCTGGACGCGGTCGAGGCCTTCCTTCGCGACGGCGGGCGATTCATGTATCTCGGCGGCAACGGATTCTACTGGCAGACCGCCTACCACCCGACGCTGCCGGGCGTGGTCGAGGTGCGCCGCGGCGGTCAGCTGTTCCTGGCCTCCGACGTGGTGGGCGAGAGCAATTTCAGCTTCACCGGCGAGATGGCCGGTTCCTGGAATCGCGTCGGCCGGCCGCCGAACCTGATCTGCGGCGTTGGCTTCGACACGCAGGGCTTCGACACCTGCGCCGGATACCGGCGCTCGCAGGCCAGCCGCGACCCGCGAGCCGCCTTCATCTTCGAGGGCGTGGACGAGGAGATCGTCGGCGACTTCGGCGTTTTGATGGGCGGCGCCGCCGGCTACGAAATCGACCGCTATGACGTCAATTTCGGATCGCCGCGCCACGCGTTGCTTCTGGCCTCCTCTTACGGTCACTCCAACATTTACGACTTCGCTGCTCTGGGCTTCACCGACCTGGTGCCGAAGCTGAACGAGGGGGATCTGGATCCCCTTCGCGCCGATATCGTCTTCTTCGAGACGCCCGGCGGCGGCGCCGTCTTCTCGGTCGGCTCGATCGCCTGGTCGGGCTCGCTATCCTGGAACAACTTCGACAACAACATCGAACGGATCACCCGGAACGTGCTGAAGCGATTCATCGACCCCACCCCGTTCCAGATGCCGGACGGCGCATGAGCGAGCTCACCAATGTGAATCGGCATGGCCTTTGACCCCGGATCGGCGTCGAAGGTTGACCCTGCGCGCAGTGCGTTAAGCCGTTCCGGTGTTTCGCCACTACTCCCTGCCTCAGGGGTCACGCTTGGACGCCGAAAGGGGTCAAAATTCAATGCCGGTTCACAGTCGTCAGACGGTCCGGGAGGGGAAGTTTCACAGATAGACCCTATTTACGGGCCTATCTTGGACTTTATCGGACGTCTGTGGATGTCATTTGGCGGAAGAGAGTGGGAGTCGAACCCACGAAGAGCCGCCTTGCGACCCTTACTGGATTTGAAGTCCAGCCGCCCCACCGGGGACGATTCTCTTCCAAGCTCATCTTAGGCGACCTCCGGCTTGCCGAACAGGTTGAGCCTATCGGCCCGGATCTTCCGGATGTCGCCGCGGCGGACGGTGATGCCGTGGCGGTCGAAGAATTCCAGCACCTGGATCGCGACCTTGCGGCCGCTGTCGACCTTATCGCGGAAGGCGGCGGCATTGAAGGAGCCGTCAGCGCTGTTTTTCGACAGGCCGTCGGCGATCTGCGCCATCTCGGCGACGACCGCCGTGCGGAAGAAGTGATCATGCGCCACCTCGACTACCTGGCCCATGCGCGAGAGCCGCTTCATCAGCGTGCGCACCTTGACCTCGGGCACGCCGATCTCCTGGCCGATGTCGCGCACGCGGGGCGGACGGAAACGATGAGCCCCGCCCAGCATCGGGCGGATGCGGGCCCAGAGCCGTTCATCCTCGGGCTGCAAGCGGATCGAATGGCTCGGCAGCCGATACCAGACGCCGTCGAGCACGAGAGCCTTGCTGCGCACCAGCGCCTCGGCGACGGCGGCGAAGGCCGGGACGGGAAGGCGGATCGGCAGGGCCTGACGCAGCTTCTCGACCTGCAGGCCGGGAAGCTCGGGGTTCTTTGCGTGGAACTCCTTGAGCGCATCCAGGGCTTGGCTGCGAAGGCCGGTCCAGCGGTGAGCGGCGAGACCCCAGGCGCCGGCGGCGACCATCGGCGCGGCAGCTTCAATAGCCGTCGCCTCATCGGTCGCCAGGTTGTGTCGGCGCCGGAAGGCATCGAGATCGACGGCGCCGAGTTCGAGCGCGAGAAGGCCGGCGAGGGCCTTGGCCGGATCGGCCGTGCGTTCGGCAGCGAGCGAGGAACGGCGCGCGGGCGTGCGCCTGCCTCTGGTCGGCGGGAAGGGGTCGAGGACATAGCCGCCGCCGAGCGTGCGTTGCGCCGACTGGTCGCGCAGCACGAAACGGTCGCCGGAGAGCGCGCCGATCGGCCGGTCGAGCACGAGCTGCGCCAGCGCCTCCTCGCCCGGTGCCAGCGTGTCGCCCTCGATCAGCGCAACGCGCCCGTTGATGTGTGCCGAAGCGAGGTGGACATGCACCGGCAGCCAGTGCCGGATCGGCTTCGCCTCGCTCTTGAGCAGCTTGAGGTGCACGTCGAGCCGGTCGGTCGGCCTGTGCGCGGCGGGGTCCAGAACCCAGTCGCCGCGCTGGATCGCTTCCTTGTCGATGCGCTGGCCTGCGAGGTTGAGCGCGACGCGCTCGCCCGCATGCCCGGCCTCGGCGTCGCGGTTCTGAGCGCGGAGGCCGCGAATCCGGGCTTCGATGCCGGAAGGCGAGACCAGCACCGGGTCGTCGGCGCGCACGTTGCCGGAAAAGACCGTGCCGGTCACGACCGTGCCGGCGCCCGCGATGGTGAAGGAGCGGTCGACGGCAAGCCGGAACCGGCCCGTGGCGGCCCGTCGCGGTTCGGAAGCGGCAAGCTGGAGCCAGAGCGCCAGATCGGCGACGCCCTCGCCCGTGACCGACGAGACCGGCAGGATCTCCGATCCGGCGATCGAGGTGCCGGCGATCAGGCCTTTGATGTCGGCGGTCACCTCGGCGAGGCGATCGGCGCCGACCAGGTCGCGCTTGGTCAGCGCGACGACTCCGCGCCTGAGACCGAGGAGGTCGACGATCTGCAGATGCTCTCTGGTCTGCGGCATGACGCCGTCATCGGCGGCGACGACCAGCATCACCACGTCGATGCCGGAGACGCCGGCCAGCATGGTGTGGACGAAGCGCTCGTGACCGGGGACGTCGATGAAGCCCAGGATCTCGCCGCCCTCGATCGGCTGATAGGCGAAGCCGAGATCGATGGTGATGCCGCGCCGCTTCTCCTCGGCGAGGCGATCGGCATCGATGCCGGTCAGCGCCTTCACCAGCGCCGTCTTGCCGTGGTCGATATGTCCCGCGGTGCCGACGATCACGCGCGGAGCTGAGTAAGGAAGGCCGCCTCGTCCTCGAGGCAGCGCAGATCGAGAGTGACCGCGCCATCGGCGATGCGGCCGATGACCGGGATCGGCAGATCGCGGAGCCGCTTTGCGAGCTTGTCGGCGCTGCCGCTCTTCGGCGCGAGCCTCAGGCCGGCGCTCGGCAGGTTCTCGACCGGCAACGCGCCCGAGCCGATCTGGCTGGCGCAATCGGTTACGGAGACCTCGGCCTGTGCGGCGAGGGCCTGTGCTACGAGGGGCGCCAAGCGCCGGGCCAGCGCCTCGATCTCGGCTTTAGGCCGCGCAAGATGGCGAATCGTCGGCAGGCGGTGTCGCAGCTTTTCGGGATCGGCATAGAGACGAAGAACAGCCTCGAGCGCGGCCAGCCGGATCTTGTCGAGACGGAGCGCGCGCTTGAGCGGGTTCTTGTTGATCTTCGCGATCAGATCGCAGCGCCCGACGATCATGCCGGCCTGGGGGCCGCCCAGCAGCTTGTCGCCGGAAAAGGTGACGAGGTCGGCGCCGGCGGCGATCGACTCGGCGACGGTCGGTTCATGCGGCAGGCCGTAGGGCTTGAGGTCGACCAGCGTGCCGCTGCCGAGGTCCTCGACCAGCGGCAGGCCCTTGGCCTTGGCGACAGGTGCGACTTCGCCGGCCGTGACCGATGCGGTAAAGCCGTCGATGCGGTAGTTGCTGGTGTGCACCTTCATCAGCAGCGCGGTCTTCGGCCCGATCGCCTGCTCGTAGTCGCGCAGATGCGTGCGGTTGGTCGTGCCGATCTCGACCAGTTTCGTGCCGGCACGCGCCATTACATCGGGTATTCGGAAGGCCCCGCCGATCTCGACCAGCTCGCCGCGCGAGACCACCGCCTCCCTGCCTTTGGCCAGCGTGTTGAGGACGAGAAGGACGGCGGCCGCATTGTTGTTGACCACGGTCGCCGCCTCGGCGCCCGAGAAGCGGATGAGCCAGGAGGCGACGTGGCTGTCACGCTCGCCGCGTTTGCCGCTGCCGATCTCGAATTCGAGGTTGGAGGGCTCGCGCATCGCCGCGGCCACGGCCTCTACCGCTTCTTCGGGCAGGAGGGCACGGCCGAGATTGGTGTGGAGCACGGTTCCGGTCAGGTTGAAGACCCGACGCTGCGAGGGTTGCGAGAGCCGCGCCAAGCGTGCCGCGGCATCGGCAAGCGCGATCGCGGCCGGATCGGCACCTTCCTTCGGCGGCTTCTCGCGGAGCCCGTCCAGGGCGGCGCGCAACGCTTCCAGCGTCAGCGGCCGGCCATGCGCAGTGATGAGGGCCTCGGCCTCGGATGTCGAGAGGAGACGATCGACCGAGGGCAGGCGCGAACGAGCGTCCGCTCGCGAACGCGCATCCGCCTTGTCCTCGCTTCCCGTCGACCGCGCCGCGGCACGCATCGGGCGTCTCCCTAGGTCGTCAGCAGGAAAGGATTGGCGGAGGCGCGCTCCCAGCCGCCTTCGGCCAGCATCAGGTCGAGTCCGGTGGTGGCAATATCGTCTGCCATGGGATCGAGGCCTTGGTCCTTCTCGGTCGAGAGGATCTTCACGTATCCATGGCAGCTATCGCAAGTCTCGCCGCGGACCGCCTGATCGGTTCCCTCGATGCCATGATAGGCGATGCCCTCGGTCGAGCCGCAGGCGGCGCACTTGATGCGGACATAGTTCCAGGAAGATGTGCATAGGCGGCAATGGAGATAGCGGGTCGACTGCCCTTCGCTCGCCGGCCCGATTGTGCTGGCCAGCGGCGCTTGGGCGCAGACGGGGCAGCGCCTGCCGTCCTCGAGAGGTTGGAAGCCTTCGGGCGGCAGCATGCTCGCTGCGACCGCCCAGCGGACCTGTAGGGATGCAGCGATGAACACGGCGGCACCGCGGGAGGCCTCCGGCACGTCGTCGGAGAGGACGGCACGCGCTCGTCCGTCGAGGATGGCGGGAGCTTCCTTGTTGAGTTCCTCAATGACCTGACGCGTCTCCTCGGGGACATCGCCGTCGGCAACCGATTTCAGGATAGCGGTCAGGACGCCTCGCCAGTAGGAGCCTTCCAGGAGGCCGTCGCCGCCGAGCGGCGGCAGGCCGTCCGCTTTGGCCGCCTCGATCTCCCTGGCGTCGGGAAGCCCGCCGGGCTTGAGCGCACGTACCGCCTCCGCCTGAGCCTCGGCCAGCCGGCCCATGAAGCGGAGAAACGGCTCCAGCGGATGGCCGAGCGCAAGCCTCTGGAACCGTGCCGCGCGCTTGCGGAACAGCGCCGGGACTTCCGGCAAACGGAGAAAGGCCGCCGAAGCGGCCTTTCCGATGTCGACGGTATTGGCGATCGGTGCCTTAGTCGTCATTGCCTGGCTTGGCGACTTCTTCCTTCAGCCACTTGCGGTGATGACGCCATGCCCATCCGCCGGTGACCGAACCGCGGGTCATGGCGCGGATGGTGCCACGGACCCAGATCGCCGCATAGATATGGATGATGACGATGACGATCATGCCTGACGCCGCCAGCGCATGAGCCACTGCCGCCAGCCGCTTCTGGTCGATCGTCGTGTACTGGAAAAAGTAGGTGTCCCAGAGCACGAGGCCAGAAACGAACAGGACAATGATCGAAAGCGACATTCCCCAGAAGACGAGCTTCTGCCCGGCGTTGTAGCGGCCGACCTCGGGCAGCTTCTCGTCGCGGTTGTTCACCACGTCGCCGACATGCGCCATCCACTTCGAGTCGTCCCTGTTCCAGAAATTGTAGCGGACGAAACGGACGAACAAACCGCCGAAGGTGAACAGCACGGCGACGCCGAGCCAAGGATGGACGGCCCGGGTCTCAGGCCCGCCGCCGAAGAGGCCGGTCAGGAAGAAGAGGCCCGGATGGAAGAGCGCGAGCCCGCTGATGGCCAACAGGATCAGAATGATCGCATTGGCCCAGTGGTTGACGCGCGCGCCGCCCGTGTAGCGGGCGAGGATGTTGTCGCGGTCGTCGCTCATCAGCGGTCTCCGGAGAGGCGGCGTGCCGCCTCCTCATCCTTGCGCTCGACCTCGTTCGGCCCCTTGGTCACGTAGTGGAAGAAGCCGAGGAGCGCCGTGAGACCGAAGCCGAACAGCGCCACGTCCTTGAAGCCGCCCTTCCAGAACTGCACCAGCGGGCTGATCTTCGGTTCCTTGGGCAGGCCCGAGTAGAGCTGCGGCTGGTCGTTGTGGTGCAGCACGTACATGACGTGCGTGCCGCCCACGCCCGGCGGGTCGTAGAGGCCGGCGTTCTGATAGCCGCGTTCCTTCAAATCGGCGATACGGCCCTCGGCATGGACCTTCATCTCCTCCTTGGTGCCGAAGTAGATCGCCTGGGTCGGGCATGCCTTGGCGCAGGCCGGAGCCTGGCCGACCGAGATGCGGTCCGAGCACAGCGTGCACTTATAGGCCTTGTTGTCGGCCTTGGAGATGCGCGGGATGTTGAAGGGGCAACCCTTCACGCAATACCCGCAGCCGATGCAGTTCTCCGAGATGAAGTCGACGATGCCGTTCTGGTACTGGACGATCGCGCCCGGGGCCGGGCAGGCCTTGAGGCAGCCCGGGTCCTCGCAGTGCATGCAGCCGTCCTTGCGGATCAGCCACTCGAGGTTTCCCTTGTTGTCGAACTCGGTGAACCTCATCAGCGTCCAGGTCTTGTCGGTCAGGTCATGCGGGTTCTCGTACAGGCCCACATTGATCCCGACCTCCTCGTGCAGGTCGTTCCACTCATAGCACGCCGCCTGGCAGGCCTTGCAGCCGATGCACTTGGAGACGTCGATGAGCTTCGCGACCTCAATCGAGGAGCGCACGTTCGGCGGTGTCTCGGTGGTCGCCGAGCGCCGCTTGATGTCGAGCGATTGCAGCGTTGCCATGGCTTCCTCCCCTCACGCGACCGGCGGCGAAATGCGCTCAATATCGACTAGGAACGCCTTGTACTCGGGCGTCTCGATATTGGCGTCGCCGACATAGGGGGTAAGCGTGTTGGCGCCGAAGCCCTTCTTGGTTGCGCCGGTGAAGCCCCAGTGGAGCGGAATGCCGACGATGTGCACGGGCTTGCCGTCGCACATCAGCGGCTTGATCCGCTTGGTCACCACCGCCTTCGCCTTGATCGCGCCGCGGTTCGAGCGGACGCGGACCCAGTCGCCCCTGGAGATGTTCTTCTCCTTGGCGAGCTCCTCCGAGATCTCCACGAAGAGCTCCGGCTGCAGCACGGCATTGACCGGCACATGCTTGGACCAGAAGTGGAAGTGCTCGACCAGACGATAGGTGGTCGCCGCCAGCGGGAAGTCCGAGGCTTTGCCGAAGACTTCCATGTCGCCCTTGAAGACGCGGGCGACCGGATTGCCGACGATCTTCGGCGCGAGCGGATTGACGACCGGGCTCTCGAACGGCTCGTAGTGCTCGGGGAATGGTCCGTCGCGCATCATGCCGCGGGTGAAGAGCCTCGCCACGCCCTCAGGATTCATGATGAAGGGCATGGTGCCGGCGGTCGGATTGACCGCGACGCCGAAGTCGGGGACGTCGAAGCCGCCCCAGGACCGGCCGTTCCACTCGACCAGCCGCTTCCGGTGGCTCCACGGCTTGCCGTCCTTGTCGGCCGAGGCGCGGTTGTAGAGGACCCGCCGGTTGGCTGGCCACGAGAAGGCCCAGTTCGGGAATACCCCGCGATTGGCGGGGTCGGTGGTGTCGCGCCGCGCCATCATGTTGCCGGCATCGGTAAAGACGCCGGTGTAGATCCAGCACCCCGCCGCGGTCTTGCCGTCGTCGCGCAGCAGCGCGAAAGCCGGCATTTGCTGACCGGCGCGCAGCACGATCCGGGTAGGATCGGCCGCATCCGGCACATCCTCAAGGACCTTGCCGTTGATCTCCTTGGCAAGCTCCTCGGCGAGCGGCTTCTCCGGGTCGATGTAAGGCCAGGTCAGGCTCAGGATCGGATTGGGGAATGCCCCGCCGTCCTTGGCGTACATGGCCTTCATTCGCCGGTAGAGCGACGCCATGATGTCGATGTCGGTCTTGGCCTCGCCCGGCGGCTCAGCCGCCTTCCAGTGCCACTGGATCCAGCGCGAGGAGTTGGTGAGCGAGCCGTCCTCCTCGGCGAAGCACGAGGTCGGCAACATGAACACTTCGGTCTGGATCTTGGTCGGATCCACGTCGTTGTGCTCGCCGTGATTCTCCCAGAAGGCGGCGGTTTCCGTCTTCAGCGGATCCATGACCACCAACCACTTCAGCTTGGTCAGAGCTTCCGTCAGCTTCTTCTTGTTGGGGAACGAGAGAAGCGGATTGAAGCCCTGGCAGAAATAGCCGTTGATCTTGCCCTGGTGCATCAGCTCGAAGGCGCGCAGCACGTCGTAGGTGACGTCGAGCTTGGGCAGATAGTCGTAGGCCCAGTCGTTGTACTTGGTCGCCGCCGCGCCGAACATCGACTTCTGGAACGAGACGAAGAACTTGCTGTAGTTCTGCCAGAAGCTGGTCTGGTTCGGACGGATCGGCTTGAACTGGCGCGTGCGCATATATGTGGCGTAGTCGGGCTCGCGATCATTCGCCAGGGTCAGGTAGCCCGGGATCAGATTGCTCATCAGCCCGAGGTCGGTCAGCCCCTGGATGTTCGAGTGCCCGCGCAGCGCGTTCATGCCGCCGCCGGGAATGCCGATGTTGCCCAGCAGCAGCTGCACCATCGCCATCGCGCGGATGTTCTGGCTGCCCTTGGCGTGCTGCGTCCATCCCAACGCATACATCGAGGTATGCGAACGGTCGGGCGTGCCGGTGGAGGCGATCATCTCCCACGCCTGCACCATCTTGTCCTTGGGCGATCCCGTGATTCTGGAGACCATGTCGACGGTGTAGCGGGCGTAATGCTGCTTCATCAGCTGATAGACGCAGCGCGGGTCGGTCAGGGTCGGGTCGACCTTGGCCATGCCCTGCTCGTCGAGCACGTAGTCCCACTCGGCGCGGTTGTAGTCGCGCCGCTGCTCGTCATAGCCGGTGAAGAGCCCGTCCTTGAAGCTGTAGCCCGCCTTCACGATGAAGGCCGCGTTCGTGTAGAGCGCGACGTACTCTTTCTGGGTCTTGTCCTTCTCGAGAATGTAGTTGATGAGGCCGCCGAGCCAGGCGATGTCCGAGCCCTGCCGGATCGGGCAGTAGAGGTCGGAAACCGCCGCCGAGCGCGTAAAGCGGGGGTCGACGACGATCAGCTTGGCCTTGTTGTGGGCCTTCGCCTCGGTAACCCATTTGAAGCCGCAAGGATGCGCTTCGGCGGCATTGCCGCCCATGATGGTGATGACATCGGCGTTCTTGATGTCATTCCAGCCATTCGTCATCGCGCCACGACCGAACGTAGGGGCCAAACTGGCCACCGTGGGGCCGTGTCAAACTCTTGCTTGATTGTCGAAGACGACCATTCCCGAGGAGCGCACGACCTTGTAGGTCATGAACGCGGTCTCGTTCGAGGTGGCCGAGGCGGCGAGGAAGCCCACCGTCGGCCAGCGGTTGACGGTGACGCCGTCCGAGTTCTTCGCGACGAAGTTCTTGTCGCGGTCCTCCTTCATCAGCTTGGAGATGCGGTCGAGCGCGAACTCCCAGCTCACGCGCTTCCACTCGCGCGAGCCCGCCGTGCGGTGCATCGGGTACTTCACGCGGGTCGGCGACTTGATGAAGTCGAGGAGGGAGGCGCCCTTCGGGCAGAGCGTGCCGCGGTTCACCGGGTGATCCGGATCGCCTTCGACATGGATGATCTCGGACTTGGCGTTCTTGGCGCGATCGCCCTGCGTATAGAGGATCACGCCGCAGCTCACTGAGCAGTACGGACAGGTGTTCCGTGTCTCGGTGGCCCGAGCCAGCTTGAACGGCCGGACCGAGGCGGCGACCGCCTCGCCCGCACCGAAGCCGAGCGCCGCCAGCGAGGAACCGGCCAGCCCGGTTCCTGTCAGGCGGAAGAATCCACGCCGACTAAGTGTCATGGGTGTCCCTCCTCCGACCTTGGCGCGGCCCCCCGGCCGCGTCAGGCGTTTCATGAAGCGGAACAGTCTACCGTCGAAGGCGTACCGCAATCAATCACAGGATACGGCGCAATTTTCTTACCTGTGACGTCAAGCGGTTGATTCGCAAAGGGGAGTGCGGAAGCTAACGACAGACAAGACTGCCGTCCGCTCCGCTCCTGCGCCAGACCCGCGACCGACGAAACCTATGGCTGGGTCCGGGCTTTGAGGATGGCCTGTGCAAGGTCGGACGGGGAAACGCCGGGAAGGTCGAGCGCGAGAGCGCCGATGGCGCCCTCTACCTCGGATGCGAGGCTCGATCCCGGGCTGATCTCCAGCCCAACGAGGCGCCGGGCCAAGCGTTCCAGGCCGCCGGCGGGAAAGCAGGTGACGTCGCCCGAGAGCTCGAGACCCTCTATCCGCCCGTCCTTCTCCAGCAGCCGGGCGCGGACCCGGCCGCCCGGGGTTCGCTGCTCGCCCTCCGTCAGATGGACGCCTTCGGCGATCTTGAAGCCGCCGGTCACCAGCTTGCGACCGATGCGGTGCGTCCAGGCCGGGTCGGCATGGCGGGCCGCGGCGTCCGCGATCGCCGCGGCCTCTGCGTGCGTGGGCTCGTCATCGGCTGGGTGGACGCCGATCATTCCAGCGACGCGCGCCAGGAACAGCGCCTTGAGCCGCGCGCGGGAAGGCAGCTCGTCCAGTTGCTCGCGCATCGTCGTCATGTGGTCGGCGAGGCTGCGGCGCAGCAGGTCACGAAAGCTCGGATCCGGAACCCTGAGGCTCATCGCCATTGTCTCGCGGTCGAAGTCCTGGAGGAAGCTGCCGGCGAGGACGACCGCGGCGCCGATCTCGGCCGCGGCGGTCGCGCCCAGCTTTCGTCCGTTGATCTGGATGTCGTTCGGCGGGCGATGATCGGCGGCGAGGCCCAGAGCGGCGTAGGTGCCGAGCACCGGCTCGATGAAGCGAGGGAACAGCCGCTCCGCCCGCTCGGGCGCCATCCTCCGGGGGAAGATGTAGTGGAAGTAGAGCTGATCGCGATCGATCAGCACGGCGCCGCCGCCGACCTCGCGCCGGAGCACGGGAAGGCCACGCCCGCGGCAATAGTCCTCGTCGACCTCGCGGGCGAGGTCCTGGTTGGCGCCGACTGAGATATAGGGAGAGGACGCGTTGCAGAGGGTCAGCACCGGCTCGTCATCCGCCTTCATCGCCGCTGCTATGCCGTAAGGGACGGCGTGTGTGTCGATCGGCACGGCTTGTCCCTGGTCGACGATGCGCAGGCGCACGGTTTCTCCCGGTTGATTATCGCGGGCTTCCACCCGATCATCGGCATCGTGCCGAGGAAGCTCATCATCGTGATGATCAACACCGATCCGCGCAATGGCGAGGAGCTCGGCGCCCCTTTCCACCAGGCGGCTGCCGCAGCGGCCCTGGACTACGAGGTCCAGGTCGTGATGATGGCGACCGCCGGCCGGCTCCTGCGCAAGGGCGTCGCCGCCGGATTGACGCTGAAGCCTGGCGGCACCCTGACCGTCTACGACCTGATGCGCCAGGCGCATGAGGCAGGCGCCCGTTTCTACGGCTGCCCGGCCAATCTCGAGCTGTTCGACATGACCGAGGCCGACTTGATCCCGGAATGCGCGGGGCTGGTCGGCTCGGCCAACCTTATGCGCCAGGTGATGGAGGACGACGTGCGCGTCCTGACCTATTGAAGATGGCGACCGCGCGCGGCTGCCAGGTCCCCGACGACCGGCTCTACGAGACCGAGAACATGCTTTGGTATCGCCGCCGCGAGGACGGGTTAGTGGCGGTCGGGATCACCGCGGTCGCCGTCGCCATGGCGCGCAAGGTCATCGCGATCACGCCGAAGCGGGCCGGGCGGCCGATCGAGGCCGGGCAGGCGGTCGCCGTGGTGGAGTCGGGCAAGCTGGTCGCCTCGGCCCGCACGCCCTTCGCCGCCGATGTGGTCGAGAGCAACGAGGATCTGCTCGACCGCCCGGATGCGGTCAATCGCGATCCCTACGGCACCTGGGTGGTGGTCCTGCGCTTCGCCGACTGGGATGCGGTCAAGGCGCGGCTAGTCGAAGCCGACGCCGCGGCGGCCGCCTTCGAGCGCCGCATGGAAGCGGAAAACTTCAAGGGCTGCGAGGCGCCTTAGGGCTACTCGGCCGCGACCGGCACCGCCTTCTCGTGCTTTGCCACCGACACCCCGCCTTCGAGAAAGGCGCGGTGGAGGACCTGGGCTGTCGAGCGGTGGATCAGATGCGACAGCCCCTCGAGCGATCGGCCGAACTGGCTGAAATACTGCTCCAGGTTCCGGCGTTGCTGCGCGTCATGGCCGATCGTGAAGGTCCGCGGTTCGGCCTGCCAGAGCGCAAGCGGATCCATCTGGAACACGTTCTGCCACAGCGCGGCGAAGTCGAAATGCAGGTCGAGCGTGAAGATACGATCGATGTCGAGCGGGCTCGACTTGATCGCAAGCATCACCTGGCGAAGCTCGCTGATGTACTGCCCGACCTTCGGGTCGCTCAGCACTTGCGCGGCGAGCCGGTCCGCGACAGCCTTCGTCATGATGTCGATCACGTCGTCGAGATGCGTCGCCATGCCGAGCGTGCGGTACATATAGACTTGGTTCGTGCCGTACTTGCCGGCGCGATAGCCCTCGAGCGCCTCAGGCGTGGCCAGGAAGGCCCGCAGCGACTCCTCGTCGTCCCAGAAGTTCCGCTCCTCGTCGGCGCGGTAATCCTCGTAGAGCTTGCGAAGCGGGCTGTCGGGCCGGGTTGCCAGCTCATGGATGACGCGAATGAGGTCGGAACGCTTGATGCCGAACTGGGCGGCGAACTGATAGAGTTCGGAGAGGATGCTGCCGTTGTTGAAGATCGACACGGTGAGGTCGAACCAGCGGCACTCCTGATAATCGGCAAAGGGCATCGTGCGGTTGGCGACGCAGACCGCGTTGTACTCGAAGACGGTATGGCGCTGGTCGTAGATCCGGTACTCGCCGAAGCAGCGCGGCATGACCCGAAATTTCGTCTCGTACTTCCAGCTGGCGCGGACCTCGGCATCGGCGGCTTCGGTGCCCGGCAGAGGCACAAACTGATGGCTGTTGATGTCCTGGATGCCCGCATCCAGCATGTCGTAGACCGACTTGACGTGCTTCTCCTTCGTGTCGCCCGGCAGGCAGAGGATGATCTCGGAGAAGCTGGTCGAGTTGTTGGTCTTCGACTGCTTGGCCATGGTCACGATCGCATCGAAGGCGATGTTGGTGCGCTTGATGTGCTTCAGCACCTCCAGATCGGTCGATTGGATCGAGGCGCCGACGACCATGCTCTCCTTGAGGATCGAGGCCATCTCGATCACGCGCTGCTTCTGGTTCTTGGCGGTCGCCGTGTTGACCAGCCTCGGCCAGCCTTTCTCGGCCTTCATGCGCGCGAAGGTGCGGGCGGTGTCGAGATCTCCGGGGAACATGCCCCAGTTGAGGTCGGCGAGCGTGATGGTCGGAACGTTCACGCGTTCGAAGACATATGCGAGCTCGGCGTCGATGCGCTGCTGGCTGAAGCGCCTCGTCTTGCTCATGTAGTCGAGGCCGTCATGGCAGAAGGTGCAGGAATAGGGGCAGCCGCGGGAGGTCTGCACCATCGGCGTCAGCTTGCCGTCGAAGAACTGGTCCATCAGCCCCATCAGGTAGGGTGACGGAATTGCGTCGTCCAAGCCAAGGAGCCGCGCCGACATCTCGGTGCGAACAAAGCGGCCGCGATCGAAGAAGCGGAGGTTCGGCAGATCGTGGCGCTCGGCCTTGACCCGATCGAGATCGTGGGACGCTGCGACCAGGGCATCGGCGAGCGCGATGAAGGCCTGTTCGCCCTCGCCATCGATATAGAAGTCGGGGCTGTCCCAGATAACTCGGTTATGGAGTTATCATGGGACGGATACGACGGAGCCGATTGGGGGTCTCGAAGCAGGATCGCCTGATCGAACATTT
>Ga0194132_10002044_pt1 | contig 39088 bp, 39 predicted proteins | sample TA2KigOf80mmetaG_FD_148612 | JGI IMG/M metagenome (GOLD analysis project Ga0194132, IMG submission 148612) | Freshwater microbial communities from Lake Tanganyika, Tanzania - TA2015054 Kigoma Offshore 80m | ecosystem: Environmental > Aquatic > Freshwater > Lake | place: Tanzania: Lake...
CGCGGATACAGGTATGAGGTCCGCTTCAGTCTCCGGAGCCATCGTCACAACGATCCCTCCCTGAACAAGCCCTGGAGGGGATGAACAGTTGACCACAAGCTAGCGGCGTGGGCATCGGGATTTCCTTTGTCGTTCCTGTCCTAGTGCCCCAGTTCTGAAAGGCTCACGCCTTTGGGCAGATCTCGGCTGTTTAGGGTGATTAAGTAGTCCGAGAAGCGGCGCGGTGCCTCCACTCCGCTCTTGCGTTCGACGGTGATGCGGTCGAACAGCACATGGGCTGGAGCATTGCCAAGGCTGCTTTCGTGCGTGAACACGTAGAGGCCACGGCAGGCCATCATCCCACGCGAAGACGAGCGGTCCAGGTCCCACATGTTCTGGAGCGAGGCCCAGAACAGTTCGAGGTCTTTCCGTGTCACGCCCGTCCGAGTGGCGAAATGAGGGCTGAAAAAGCCGTGGGCGCGGTAGAGGCCATAGGGGACGATGGCCTTGCGGCCCATAGTGCCGTAGGTGCTGCGCGCATCCTCCTCACCTTGCGGATGGGCTGCTTGCTTCTGGTTCTGGGCTGGTCCCACGATGCTGAGGTCCATAGGAACGATGCTATCTACCGATCGAGCAAAGGTGAGTTGAATGGGGCCCCTAACCTGGCCCGCGTTGTAATCCGTCATACTCATCACCGCACCAAACATGCGCACGTCGTAGAACTCGTCGCACATCCATGTGCGTGCCTCGCTTGCATCTACTTTCTTTCGACCCGGAGCTCGCTCTCCGAACACTCGAGCTCGTGCCTCGGTCAGGTAGGCATTGTGTTGAACGTAAATCTTGAATCGTCGCTCTGTGCCGCAAGTGGCGTCCACCCAGTCCCGTACTTTCCGCTTTAGAGCCACGTCAGTGACTAGGCCCTGCATGGTCTCCGGGTCGACGCGGGGGAGGTTGCCCGCATCCGGGTCGCCGTTGGGGTTGCCGTCGGCAATATCGAAGAGCAAGACAAAGTCATGGCGACGCTTCGGGTCGCTAACGATGTCGGTTGTAGCCGTAGTCATGGTTCTATTTCTCCTTTTAGCTTAGCTTTTGCCTATTGCTGCTCGGCGGTCTCTTGGTCGTCGTTGGTAGCATGGCTGGCTGCAGCATCGGCCCGGCGGAAGCGGGCGGCACGCTGGTAGTAGTACCCAAGGGCGAAGACTGCCTGCTCCTTAAGGTTGAGCGTCGGAGGGAAATGGCTGCCCAGAGTGGGCAAACACTCCTGGAGTTGACGCTGCAGATGGTTCTCCAACCCGGGTTTGTCGCGGCGGAGCTTGGCAAGATGGCTCTGTGTGTTGCGCAGGAGCGTCCCGAATACCGATGCCGGGGCCGAGGAAGCGCTTCCGTAAAAACGGTCGACAAGCGTGGCCTTGGCACGAGGGATAGCGGCCTCCTGAGCCTGTTCGATAAGCGCGAGGAGTCGTCCACATTGGTACGCTGGGGTCTGCTGAGTAGATGCATCCATGGTTCCAACCTCCTTTGTGTCGATATCGTTCTCTTCCTTCCGGGACTGTAGAACAAGCTTGATCAGGGCTACGCGTGGCGGCGAAGGCCCTTGCTCCGCGCGGTTACGGCGTACGGCCTGGTAAAGGAGCCAGTCCGGCAGCTTGCCGCCGCCAAGCGCGACATGGAGCAGCGCCGTGGCCGCCAGAGCAGGTGGGTTGTTAGCGTCGGAGCCGGCGCGGGCCGGGCGGTCCGGCATGAGGCTACGAGCCAGGCGAAAGACGCTGTAGAAGGGCGGTGCATCTTCGTAGAGAGGTGTAATGGCCTGCATGCGGAGGTATCGCGCAAGGTTCTGCCGCGCCTCTTCTACGGTCGTCTCCTCCCACTCACGAACGACCGCGCGGCCACCGCTGGCCGTAAGGGCAGTCGCGTAAAGGGCGTTTGTTTTGTCCTTTAAGCGGTCGCCTGCAGCCCGAGCAGTACCGCCCAACAGCGGCGACTCTAACAGGCGTTTCACGTCTTTAGCGTCAGGCGGAGCGTTGAGGACGCTCACAATAAGCGAGGCGATATCCGTCGGCTCACGCGTCCAGAAGACGTACACCGTGCCACCGATGCGCAGACGGCTACTCTCGTCGGCTATCAGGCGGTTGAGACCTTTGGCATAGAGCTCGGCGCAGTGCACGCAGACGGGGGAGTTAAAGGACTGAGTCAAGCCGTAGGACTCGAAGGCCCGGGCGTTGAACGAGACCAAGGATGTACCAGAGGTCTGGCCTTTTGGGATGCCCTTGATGGCCACAGGATGTTTCGCAGCAATTGGAGCGTTCGTACCGCAGACCAGGCACACCGCTTCATGTCCACCGTTGCCTTCTGTCCGCTTCGATGTTTGGCTAGCCTCAAGAAACCGCTTCCCCCAGAATGCGCGGACGGAAGGCAAGTCCACGGGGAGCATGTCTTCCACGCGAAAGGTAATCCGGTCTTCCGGCTTGAGTCCCTCGGGAAGCTTGGCATGGTCGCTCTCTGCACTCCACTGTTTGAGGAATGAATGCACCGCTGTAACCGTTGGCTCCTTGGTGACATCCATGCAGTTCTCGGTGAGTTCCACAAAGGCCTGGTGCTGCTGCCGGACACGGTCCGCCCTGGTGTCTTCTCGTGGTATGCCGAGCACGTACTCCTGGTTGTCGGCAAGGAGGATAGGTGCGATAACGTTACCGCGTCGGAGATTCGGCACAAGGATGCGCTTGCCGCGGTCCGGGCCACGTTCCGATCCTGACGACTGCGAGGTCAAGCCTTGTAACTTACCGTTACGGCCTAGCTCAATGAGCCACCGGACGGGGAGCGACGCGTACCCCGTGGGAATTGCTTCCGCTGAAGTCGTGTGGGCCGCCTGACGCTCCTCGTACTCTTTGAGCCTAGTGAGTAGCATTGGCCACCTCCACTTCGGCGTATTTTTCCTGCGGCACGTGAAGCACCCCCTTCTCAAGGCGAGCTCGAAAGAACACGGGCGTGGCGCGCTGTCCGTCTGCCTCGTATCGCAAGTCGAAGAGCATGAGGCCTAGATCCTCGGACAGGCCAATGGGCGGCTCACCAGGTATTGGCGTGCCAAAGCATGCGGCGAACTCTCTACAACCTAGATAGGGAACATGGTGGCACTGGCCCTGGGCCACGCGGCGGCGGAATTGATCGCGGAACTTGGCTGGGTTCTCGCCCTTAGCGTGCGGCTTTAGGGCCATGTCCCCGCGGATGAGGTACGCCACGTCCCGCAGGGCAAGAGTGTGGCGCTGGGCGCGATCCTCGTCGGCAAAATAGCCGTTGCGCATCGACGCCACGCTCGCCTTGCTGTTCACTTCGTTCCGAAGGATGGAGAAGGTGCGGATGGGCGAAAGCACACGCATCTCGTGCACGCGCCAGGTGAACTCCGGCTTCCAGAAGACCGCCTCCAGCACACCGCGCGCTGCCGAGGGCGTCATCATTGGGTAGCTGACCCGCTCCGCCTTCAGCTCTGGCCTAGTGAAGCAGGCCCATTCGCCCCAGACCCTTAGTTCGAGCAAAGAGCTACTCGTCATTGCTCCCTCCTTTCTCATACAACTAATCGCTCAGCTTCCATACCTTTTTGTTCGCCGCCTACGCCTCGCACTTCGTCGTAGTGACCCAGCCATTCCCATAGTCCTGGCCTGACTGGTTGGATAAGTCCCTGTCCCTCGAGTGATGCCACCTCGTTCCGCCAGACGTTCACCATGTATGGCTGCAGGTTCCGGAAGAGTCTCCGCGGGGAGAAGCCCATATCCTTGCGCCGCGCTTGGACTAGCAGTTCCTCTACGTGCTCACGGTCTGGCTGATAGCGCACCACCACCGGCTCCGTGTCGTCAATGAGCCGAAAGCGACGCGACACCTCGGGGAAGTTGAGTAAGGCTCTGAGTTCCTGGATTTTTTTCCCATCTAGTTCTTGTGTGGGGAAAAATTTTCGGAAGTACTCCCGAAGCGGCGTAGGGTTATCCGGAACAGTTCCAGGCCGCAGTATCTGCCGTGCCAGGTCGGTGGCGGACCTATAGGCACCGTGGGGCAGGCTGCCCTCGGCTGGCTCGAAGACCGTGACGCGGCCCATGTCAGGCAGTTCGCCCTCGCGATTGCAGCGCCCCGCGGCCTGGACGATCCGGTCCAGCGGCCCCATCGCCCGAAAGACAGCGGGAAAGTCGAGGTCAACCCCAGCCTCGACCACTTGCGTGGTAACTAGGCGGCATGGTTGCTTTTGCTTAAGGCGCTCTTTGACTTCGGCCAGCACGTGACGCCGGTGGACGCCGCAGAGGTACGTGGAGAGGTAGACGGCGTTTGGGTCGTCCAGCGCCTCCAGGAGGACGAGCGAGTCCTTCTTGGTGTTCAGGACTGCCATGCACCGTTCCTCTCTTCGCATCCGCTCGGCGACGTCCTGCCAGGTCCAAGGCTCGTCGCCCTTCTGCAACTCGTAGCGGACACGCCGAAGTAGCTCGAAGTGCTTCGGATACTCTGGCACAATCTCGTGAGCGTCTTGGAGCGCACTGCGGCCCACCTCAGCCTCATTGAAGGCGGGAAGCGTGGCTGAGCAGAGCACGACGGTTACTCGATAGCTGGCCACCAACTCCTTAAGGGCGTCCAGAATGGGCTCGAGGAGTGGCGGGGGAAGAGTCTGCACTTCGTCGAGGATAAGCACGCTCCGGGCAAGGTTATGGAGCTTGCGGCATGCAGAGGGGCGGTTAGAGAAGAGGCTTTCGAATAGCTGGACTGTGGTAGTCACGACGATGGAGGCGTCCCAATTTTCCGACGCCAAACTTGACCATCTCGTCTCATCTAGCTCTGCCCTCGGTTCAACTGCCTGGGGATTCTTGCGCTCTTGAAACGTGAAGGCCTGGAGCCAGTCCACCTGGCTATGGTGCTCAAGCACCGTATCTTTGCGGAAGATATCGCGGTAGACTTCCGCCGTCTGGTCAATAATACTGGTGTAGGGTATGGCGACGACGACCCGTCGGAGGTTGTGCGCAAGGGCGTGACGAAGCGCGAAGGCCATGCTCGATCGCGTCTTGCCACCGCCTGTCGGAACGGTGAGCCGGAAGAACCCCTGAGCCTGTGACGCGGCCGCCAGGCAGTGCCGGTACACCTCATGGCGGATCCGGTTGACCTCGCCGTCCTTGCCGTTGAAGCGTTGTTGGTCTAATTCAAACTGGTCCCACAGCCCTCGCATGTCACACTCCCCAACGCGCTCCTCGGAACGAGTGGGATTGAAATGCTCCTCGGTGTCCAGGAAATCGGCGTCCACTAGAGCGCTAAAAAGCATACGGAGGTACATCTCGACGCCAGTCCGCGACATGTCAACGGGCAGCAAGGGGCGGGATAAGGGTGCGAGGCCAGAAAGCTCGTTCGCAGCCCTCTTGAGCGCTTCCTGGACTAGACGATGCTGTGGCTCCTTCGTATTTCGTGTCAGAGCCAACCTCTCACCGAGGCTCTGCTTATCCGGGAGCCCGCCGTGGTGGCCAGCTATGAGAAAGCCCAATCCCCCAAGCCCATGTTGTTCGGCCCAGACGGCGCCAGCCGTCGAGTGCACTGGACCACGGAGTTTTTCAGGGGCGCCGATGTAGCGCTGGAAATCGTCGCTGAACTTGCCCAGGTCGTGCCAAAGGCCAGCCCAGTAGGCCAGTTCGCCGCCTTCAAAGGCTTCTGCGAAATGCCTGGCCCTGACCGCTGTGGCCTCCAAGTGAGCTTTTAGCTCGTGGCGTTGTCCTGCGTCGTTGGCCGAGTGGGCGAAGTACATGGACCCTCCGCTGCAGCAAAGCGAGGAATCGAAAGTGGCTACAATCCCCGAAAGATCACTAGTACTAGCGGGCGGAAAGCCGAGTCCTTCTGGTGCGCCCGATTCTAGTGCTCTCGGTGGCTAGGGCGCAAGGGGGCGGCGTATTGGAGCGGGGCGAAAGGAGGTACAAGAGGAACAAGATTGCCACTACCGCCTGTGGGCAGCGGACCAAATGACTCTCTGTCTCACCGTCGCTGGACAGCAGTTATTAGAGTACGCAATAATCCGACTGAAGGAATATCACACACAGAGAGGAGTATCACCATGCCGCGCACCAAGACCTTCGAGCCGCCGGAGCCCTTCGCCATCGGGTACAGTCCCAACCCGTCGGACTGGGCGCTTCGCCGCGTGGCGGAGTACAAGCTCTGGCTGTGCGACCGCAAGGAGTACCTCAAAGCTAGGAAGGATGGCACGCTGGACGAGTGGCTGGATGTGCTCGTGCGGTCGTGCAGAAACTATGCCGAGAGCCTGATCCGGCCAGGCATGGACGATTTGCAGAGAGGGGAGATATGGAACATAGCCGTGAGATCGGAACTGCTGGGGAGCGAGAGCGATTAGGGTAGGCCATGTTATGATTGTCCGCGCCCGGATGGGACAACAAACATAACACCCACGAAGACAAGCCTAACTGATCTTGGAGCGCAAGCTAGGCTAGGGCAGTAGCGACAACATAATTGGACAGTTTTTGGGCGTCCCTATGGCTACGAAGCGCACCGTTATGGGCGCCAATGGCTTCCAAGCAGGTTGTCGTGGGTTCAAGTCCCATCTCCCGCTCCAAACTCTCCGTCTGCTTGGTGTAACACTCGCGCTATCAATCCATGTCCTGATAATGGCACGACTGCGGAGCACTATATGACTGTCATCTACGTCGCATCTGATGAAGCTGGAGCGGGGAAGACCGCTGTGTGCACTTGCCTCGCCGAGCTGCTGAACCGGCGTTGGGTGAAGGCTGCGACCGTGCATCCACTGGGGCCTGGGTCGCTGCCTGCGGAGGGGATGACGGACGGGCTGCTGGGCAAGGTGGTCTCACAGGTGAAGGCCCTGGCGGACAAGAACCAGGTGGTGCTGGTGGAGGGCACGAATGCGTTGTCGTCGGGCGACGGGCGCCGCCTGGCCGAGGCGCTGGACGCGAAGGTGCTTGCGGTCATCCGCCACCGCCACGGCATGGGCGCCACCGCGCTCGGCCCGTGGCCCGCGATGCACGGTGACCGGCTGCTGGGCTTCCTATTCAACGAGCGGGGCCGCTACCTCGACACCGAGGTGAAGACCTCGCTGTTGCCGTCCCTTGTGTCCGCCAAGCTGACGAGTTTCGGCGTCATCCCCGAGGACCGCGCTCTGCTGGCCGTCACAGTCGGCCAGATTGCCGACCACCTCGGTGGACGCTTCATCACTGACGAGAACAACCTGGATGGTCTGGTCGAATACTTCATGGTGGGAGGCTGGACGATGGACGAGGGGCGGCTGTACTTCGAGACGCGGCAGAACAAGGCCGTCATCATGCGCGGCGACCGGCCCGACATCCAGATGTCCGCGCTGTCCACGCCGACGGCGGTGATGGTGTGCACGCAGGGCCTGGAGCCTATCGAGTATGTGAAGTACGAGGCCCAGGAGCAGGGCGCCGCCGTCATGGTCGTGCCCACGGGCACGGTGGCGACGATGGAGGCGCTGGACACGCTGCAGGCCAAGGCGACGTTCGACCATCCGGCGAAGCTGCGGCGGTTCAGGGAGCTGCTGGAGCGGCACGTGGACGTGAAAGGGTTGCTGGCTGCGCTGGGAGCGGCGTAGGGCGGTTCTCGGAACTACTACCCCTCACCCTTTGCTCGCGCTGCGTGAGCAAGGACCTCTCCTCCTTCGACTGCGCTCAGGACGGGCTCCAGGGGAGAGGAGGAAGGGGCATCCCTCCATCCGCTTTTGTGTTAGCCTGAATAGGGCTTCCGCGTGTCCCTTCTCCCCAGAGTGTGCGGGCGCTCCGGAGGTTAGCTATGAGTGCTGGAATCATCGTTCTTATCGTCATCCTCGCCATCGTGGCGGTTGTCATCCTGTTCATCTGGTCCACGTACAACGGCCTCGTCACGCTCCGCCAGCGGGTGAGGGAGGCGTGGTCGGGTATAGACGTGCAGCTCAAGCGGCGCGCGAGCCTGGTGCCCAACCTCGTCGAGACCGTCAAGGGCTACGCGGCCCACGAGAAGACCGTGTTCGAGAACGTGACCAAGGCGCGCTCGGCCCTGATGTCGGCGACGACGCCGCAGCAGGCGGCCCAGGCCGACAACATGCTGACCGGCGCGCTGAAGACCCTGTTCGCCGTGTCAGAGGCATACCCTGACCTGAAGGCGAACCAAAACTTCCTCCAGCTACAGGGCGAGCTGTCGGACCTGGAGGCGAAGATCGCCTACGCGCGGCAGTTCTACAACACGAACGTGCGCGACTTCAACACACGGGTCCAGGTCTTCCCTGCGGTCCTGATCGCCCGCAACTTCGGCTTCAAGGAAGAGGGGTACTTCGAGGCGGAAGAGGCGGCGAGGGCTGATGTCAAGGTCAGCTTCTCCAACTAGCTCCATAAGCATCCACGACGCCATCGCGGCCAACCGCAGGAACACCAACCTGCTGATGGGTGGGTTCGTCTTGACGGTCGGGGTGGTCGTGTTCGCGGCGGGAGTCGTTCTGGGCCTGCCGCCCGATGTCTCCGGCATCGTGGCCGCTGTCGGCGCGGGCATCTCCGTGGTCATCGCATGGCTGCTCTACCGCTCGTCCGACTCGATCGTGCTGGGCATCTCCGAGGCCAAGCAGGTCACCCGCGAGCAGTACCCGGAGTTGTTCCGCACGGTGGAGAACCTTTGCATCGGCGCCGGCCTGCCGATGCCGAAGGTGTACGTTATCCAGGACGGCGCTATCAACGCCTTCGCGACCGGCCGCGACCCGCACCACGCCTCCATCGCCGTCACCACCGGCCTCCTGCAGAAGACGGAAAAGCTGGAGCTGGAGGGTGTCATCGGCCACGAGCTGTCCCACGTCGGCAACTACGACACGCGGCTGATGATGGTGACCGCCGTGCTGGTCGGCCTCATCGCCATCCTCGTGGACGTCATGCTTCGGATGACGTGGTATGGCGCAGGCGCCCGCAAGCGGTACAAGGGCAAGGGGGAGGGCGGCGCCGGGGTCCTCCTTCTCATCGGCGCCATCGTGGCACTGGTGCTCGCGCCCATCGTGGCGCGGCTCATCCAGCTCGCCGTCTCGCGGCAGCGGGAGTACCTAGCGGATGCTTCCAGCGCGCTGCTGACCCGCTACCCGGCGGGGCTGGCCGGCGCCCTGGAGAAGATCAGCAAGGACGACGACCCGCTGGACGTGGCCACCAAGGGCACCGCGCACCTGTTCATCGCCGACCCGTTCAAGGGGAACGAAAGCTCGCTCAACAGCCTGTTCCAGACCCACCCGCCCATCGCGGAGCGCATCGCGCGTCTGCGCGCGATGTAGCAGAAGGTGGGACGGTCTCAGGCTCGTCGTTGTGTAAGGGTTGCCAGCCGCACCAGCAGGGCTACGGCGATGCCAACGACGAAGCCGCCTAGGTGCGCGAAGTAGGCCACGCCGCCACCCGCGGTCTCCGGCCCCAATGAGCCGAGTCCGCTGAACAGCTGGAGCACAGCCCAGATGCCGATGAGGACGACCGCGGGCATGGGGATGACGGTGACGATGCCGAACCAGATGAGGGTGTTCACCCGGCTGGACGGGTAGAGCACGAGGTAGGCGCCCAGCACGCCGGCGATGGCGCCGCTGGCGCCCACCATCGGCGTGTAGCTGTCCTGGCTGACCCATACTTGTGCGAGCGCTGCCGCGACTCCCGCTGCCAGGTAGAAGACCAGGTAGCGGACGTGGCCCAGCCGATCCTCGACGTTGTCGCCGAACACCCACAGGAAAACCATGTTGCCGATGATGTGGAGGAAGCCGCCGTGCATAAACATGGAGGTGAATATGGTCGCCCACGTCGGGATAGGGGAGGCCAGTTCCAGCAACATGATGCGCTGGTCGAGCTGGACGGGTACCTTCGTGAGCTCGGGCAGCCCCGTCAGCTCCGCCGGCACCACACCAAACTTGTAGACGAACTGGAAGGACTCCAACTCGCCCAGCGTGAACTGGTAGAGAAAGACGAGGACGTTGATCGCCAACAGGGCTATCGTGACGTAAGGGAACGTCCGCCGAGCGATGTGCGGGTCGGAGAGGGGAATCACGGCTGGCCGCGGTACAGCAGCGCGCCGGCGATGGAGACGAGCGAGCCGCCGTTCGCGTCTGCCGGACACTGTGCGTACCCTGTGGAGATGCCTTTGGTGCCCTCCAGCAGCTGCAGCGCGAAGTAGATAGGCGGCAGACCACACAGGCGCCTCGCGTCGCCCTCGGCCCGGGACTGCGCCAACACGCCTTCGGCATCGCCTGCGCAGACAGCATCCAGAGTCTTCGCGTCGCGCTCCGCGAGCCTCGCCTTGCCCGCGATGTCCACGGCTACGGGGTCGCCGAAGGCGAGGCCCACATGGGCCAGATCGCCCGCCGCGATGACCACGGTCCGCCGCTGCGCCATCAGGCCCCGAAGGTGGGCGAGGGCGGCCTCCGCCTGCTCGTCTTGCTGCGGCTTTGCCCCATCCGAAACGAAGTGATGGAACGACCCGCAGAGGATGGGCACGACAGGGCACTCCCTTCCTCCGATGGCATGGTGGAGCCATGCAGCGGCAAGTTCGATGGAGTGCTCGCTGCTGTGGTGGAACTCCTCGCCGAAGGCCCTGCTATCTCCGAGCATCTTCGCCAAATCGTTCACTACCCCGCGCTCCGTCGGGAGTACTCCGAAGGGTGTCGCGTAGCTCTGCTGGGTCAGCGTCAATGAGCCGAGACTGCCGGTGTGGTCGGTCCCGAAGACGATAGCGAGCTCCACATCTCGTAAGTCAGGGGCTGCGGCCTGCCAGACCGAGGCGTAGGTCTTACTGCCGCGTTGGTAGTCAATGTGCGGGGTGACGACGCCCACTAGGTCGCCGCTAGGCCGGCCGCTCGTGTCGGCTGGGGGTGTCCCGGCGCAGTAGGCTGCGATGGCTGCGGTGAACTCGGCGGGGTCGGCGGGATAGACCGTACCGGCCAGGGACATCGGGCGGTACGGCGCGGCCCGGTACCCGGCCAACGCTCTCTGCACGGCGCTGCGGAACGAGCCGTTCTCTAGCAAAAGGGCGGAGTCCAGCTGTTCGACGAAGTCCCGCACATGCTGGGAGGGGAGAGGGAAGCCCGTTCGCAGGGCCAGCCCGGCGCGGATGGCGTCCAGGTCGCGCGTCCCGTCACACAGCCCTAGCAGCGGCACCAGCAGCTTGGGTACGAGGACGGCTTCCTGAGCCAGGGAGAGGGGGTCGCGCAGGTAGAGGTAGTGCCGACCCTCGTGCTCGATCCACTTGGGGTCAACCGGCCGCAGTTTCGGGAACTCCGGCAGGCCCGCTGGACTTTGGTTTAACGGGTTTTCCTGCATCGCTACCTTACCCTCAACCCCGCCGTCTGTCCGACCATGGGCGCTTGGATATGGTACTCTAAAGCGCGAGACTATGGCGGCTCAGCCTCGCATCCCATCGCATCTCCGAGGGTTAGGCGTTTCCGTCGTCCTACTCCTTGCGCTCGGCCTTTTCGCCGCGTGCTCCGACGCCGATATCCCGCCGTTGGAGCGGCGTGCCCAGGAACTCAACCAGGCAATCATGTGCCCGGTCTGCCCTGGCGAGTCCATAGACCAGTCCCAGAACCCGCTCGCTGTGCAGATGCGCGGCATCGTCGCGGAGAAGCTCCAAGAGGGCTGGACGGACGGCCAGATCAAAGATTTCTTCGTGGAGCGGTACGGCCCCAGCGTGTTGCTTGAGCCGCCAGCCAGCGGAGTGAGCATCGCCGCATGGGTGTTGCCGCCGGTGGCATTCGTGCTTGCCCTTGCGACTTTGGCCTTCGCGGTCCGCGCGATGTCGCGCTCCCGCAGCCCGCGGCATGGTGCGCAGGCTACGCCAACCCAGGTTTCGGAGGAGGACATGGCCCGGTACGCCGGCCGCATCGAGGCGGCGCTGGGCATCGGCGGTGACGGGGCGAAGGCAGAGACGCGGCCCACGGACGGGCGCGATGGGAAAGGAAGCGGCTGATGATTGATGCCGGGCAGCTAGCCCTCGCTGTCGCGTTCGTCATCGCCGCTTACGCGGCGGCTGGGTCGTTCCTCGGTGCCGTGCGGCGGGTGCCGGAGCTGGCCGTGAGCGCCCGATACGCCCTGTACGTCCTACCCCTGGTCCTCCTCATCGCAGCCGCAGCCCTCTTGTATGCTTTCGTGGCCCACGACTTCTCGGTCCGCTATGTCGCCGAGCACAGCAACCTGGCTATGCCGCGGGCCTATACCTGGGTCGCGTTCTACGCGGGCAATGCCGGGTCGCTGCTGTTCCTTACCGTCGTCTTCGCCTTTCTGTGCGTCGTAGCCGTGCTGTCCATCCGCCGGAAGCTGCCGCATACGACTCCCTATGCCGTCGGAATCATGGGGCTGGTGCTCACCTTCTTTCTGGGCATCATCCTGTTCTTGGCGAACCCGCTGGAGCGGCTGCCGGTCGTCCCACCCGACGGCCAGGGCATCAACCCCCTCCTCGTCCATTTCGGCATGTTCATCCATCCGCCGGTGCAGATGACCGGCCTCGTCTCCGTCGCCATCCCATTCAGCATCGCCATCGGCGCCATGCTGGCGCGGCGGGGCGGACGCGACGAGTGGGTGGAGCTGGGCCGCGTGTGGGGGATGGTCTCCTGGCTTATCCTGACTTTCGGCCTCATGCTGGGCGCTTGGTGGGCGTACACGATCCTGGGTTGGGGCGGCTACTGGGCCTGGGACCCCGTGGAGAACTCGGCGCTCATGCCCTGGCTGGCGATGACGGCCTTCATCCACTCGGTGATGGTGCAGCGGCGGCGGGGCATGTTCCGCATGTGGAACATGGTCATCATCATCCTCGCCTTCACGCTGGCCCAGCTGGGTATGTTCATCAACCGCGGCGGGGCCGTGCCCTCCGTCCACTCCTTCGCCCAGTCCACGATGGGGTGGCTGTTCCTGCTGTTCATGGGCCTAACGCTGTTCGGCTCACTTGCCGTGTTTGTCTGGCGCATGGACACGCTACGCAGCCGCGAACGGTTGGACTCCTGGTTCTCTCGTGAGAGCGCCTTCTTGCTGCAGAACGTCCTCTTCCTCGTGGTGGCTTTCGTGACACTCTGGGGTTCGATCTTTCCCCTCGTGTTCGAGGCCTCTCAGGGACTGAAGGTGGGAGAGGTTACGGTCACCGTCGGCAAGCCCTACTTCGACCGGGTCAATGGCCCCATCCTTCTCGTGCTCATCCTGCTCATGGGCATCGGGCCGCTGCTCCCGTGGCGCCGCGCCACGCTCCAGAACCTGGTGCGCGCCTTGCGCGTGCCCCTTCTGGCGGGTCTTGTCGTGGGGGTAGTCGTGGCGGCGGTTGGAGTGCGTGCTCCCATGGCCGCCCTTGCGCTGGCCATCTGCGCTGTCGCCGCCGCGGGCATCTTGCAGGAGTGGGTGCGCGGGAGCATGTCCCGCCACCGCAGGGGAGAGAGCTATCCTGTCGCCTTTGGGCGTCTCCTGGCTGCAAACCGGCCCCGTTACGGGGGATATGTCGTCCATCTTGGTATCCTCATGCTTGCCATCGGTGCAGTGGCGTCCTCTTTTTACAGCGTCCAGCGCGACTTCGTCATGCGCCCAGGCGATGTCGCATCGTTCGGCGGCTACACGTTCCGTTACCTCGACGTCCAGCGCATCAGCTTCGCTGACCGGGACGAGGATGTGGCCCGCTTCGACGTAAGCTCCGGCGGCGAGCAGCTCGGCGTCATGGAGCCGAAGCGGGCGTTCTACCCCGCATTCCGTATCGGCGCCACCCGCGCGGCCATCCGCAGTACGGCTGTCGAGGACTTCTACATCGTCCCGTCCGAGTTCAACGACGATGGGCGGGCCGTGTTCCGGGTGTATGTGAACCCGCTGGTGTGGTGGATGTGGGTCTCAGGTCCTGTCATCTTCCTTGGCACTCTGTTCGCCCTTTCGCCGCAGCGGCAGCCGACGCCCGCCGCCGTCAGGTTCCCTGCCGGAGCACGCACCGCGAAGGCATGAGCGCACTGTCCCGATGCTAGTCCTTTACGCCGTTCTTATCGTCCTCGTGCCTGCCGTTGTCATCCTCTACCCGTTCCTGCGCCGTAAGGGCAAGGTAGGGGAGTCGGCTGAGGATGAAAGCTCCGCTCATGCCGAACTCGCCCGGCGTTGGGACGCCGCCCTCTCCAGCCTCAAGAGCGCCGAACTGGAGCGGTCTGTTGGCAATCTGACCGAAGACGACTATCAGTGGCTACGCGGGCAGTACATGGCTGAGGCGGTACAGGTGATGAAGGCGATGGAGCTGGAGGAGCAGCAGGAGCAGGAGCTTCTGGCGACCATCGATCTGGAGGTGAAGCGGATCCGGGAGCGGGCATTGGGCGCTGCCAATGGCAAGGCCCCGAAAACTCGCGAGGAGAGCGCCGAGGCAGCTGGTGAATAAGCGCCGATTGCTGCCGCCGTTGGCCCTGCTAACCCTCGCTCTCGTCTTGTTGTTGCCTCCCTATGTGGCGCGCGCCCAAGCGGCAGGCCTTTCCGTGGAAGGAAAGGTTGTCAACGGCACTGCCGACGGTGACCCGGTCGAAGGGCTGACCGTGGTCTTCCACCAGGAGTCGCCGACCCAACACACACACTTGGAGGCGGATGCCGACGCGGCCGGCCACTTCCGCTTCGACGGCATCGCATTCGATGCCGCAACCTCGTACGGTGTTTCCGTTGACTACAAGGGCACCATCTACGGCATGGACCTTGACCTTTCGGGCGACTCGCCTGGGCCTATCCAAGTCAGCATCTTCGAACCGCTGCAAGACGACTCGATATTAGAGGCCACCGGCGTGTCCATCCTGTTCGCTCAGACCGACAAGGCGAGCAAGACCATTTGGGTGCTGGAGATCGTCCAACTCCGGAACTCCTCCGATAGGGCCTACGTGCCGGGGCCACAGCCGATGCAGCTCATGCGCTTCGGCCTCCCGCCCGGGGCGAGCGACTTAGAAGTGGACACCAGCATCCGCCCCGCCGATATCTTCCAGGTTGAGTTGGGCTTCGCTCTGTCGGCCAGTGTCCCGCCCGGCGCGCATGAGGTCTTGTACGGCTACAAGTTCCCATACTCGGACGCCGCCTATCTGTTGGAGAAGAACCTCCCCTATGGCGCGGGTCAGCTTCGCGTCGTCGCACCGGAAGGGGTACTGGACTTTACCGGCGGGCCGTTGGGGAGCCCACAGCCCACGAGCATCGGCGGGCAGTCTTACCAGGTCTTGGAGGTCAATCACGTCCCCAAGGGGACCCGTATCGCCCTTGAGCTGACCGGCCTGCCGCAGCCTTCTTTTGGCGAAAGGGTAGGGCGAGCAATAGACTCGATACGATGGGAACTGGCGGCGCCGGTGGCGCTGGGCGTGCTGCTGACGGCCGTCGTGGGTCTTGTGTTGCTGCGCGCGCGGCGGTCACGGGCCCCAGGGCTGCCGGAGACTGAGCAGGTCTCTGTCGCCAGTGAGCGCGAGGCAGTGTTGGGGATGATCGCCGGGCTAGATCGAGAGAAAGAGGGCGGCCTGGTGGCGGAGGAGGACTACCGCCGCCGCCGCGGACTACTGACCAAGAAGCTGGTGGAGATGCGGCGTCAGGAGCAGGAGCTCTCTGACGAAGGGTAGGGCGCTCCGACGAAAGGCTAGTAGGTCGCCGCGCCCTCGCTGGCGAACTTCTTCGTCCGCTCCGCGTACTCCGTTGCAAGGAGCCCCATCACCACCGAGTCGAACCGCGCGCCTCCGTGCGGGCGGCTCTTGCGCAACGTCCCTTCATGCACGAAGCCGAGGTTCTTGAACAGGTTCCGCGCCGCGACGTTGTATTCCGGCACATCCGCCCATACCCGGTAAAGACCCCACTGGCCGAAGGCCAATTCGAGCACCGCCGACGCAGCCTCGTAGCCGAGACCCTGGTGCCACTTATCTTTGCGGCCGATGAGCACCGAGAGCTGCCCATCGCCCAAGGACTCTTCGATGCAAACGTGGACCTCGCCGATATGTTCGCCCTCTGGGGTGTAGATGGACAGGATGCGATGTCCGGCGTCACTGAAGATCAGCTGCCACTCCGCATCGGAAGCCTTTTCCACATCCTCTGGGTTGTAACCCAGGTGGGCCGGGTCGCCGTAGGCGTACCGGCCGAACCACATGTTGGAGACTTCTTCATCCCGCAGCCACTCCCGGATCCGCGCCACGTCTTGCCGGCTCACAGGTTTCAAGACCACTTTGGATGGGGCCATTCTTGACCTCCTAGACCGAAATTGGAGTGTCCTATTTGCGGTTGTTCGGCTAGTCAAATGTCCTCGGAGGATGTACCCGTGCGAATCTTTGCGGAAAGGGCCATTATAACAACCGCGCCCTTCGTGCTCTAGGAGTCGGGGACGAGTTTTCCTTGAGTCTCAGGCCAGGTGGACACCCGCCCATACTCGCCATCGTACCCGGGCACGATGGCGATGCTGCCCGACCGGACGCGCCCGACTCCTTCGGCCACGCGTTCTCCAGCCATACGCGCGATGTCGGCGATTCCAGCTCCCATGAGCACAGACACCTCGTTGCCCATCTCCGACACGACGCGATAATACTCCTTCTGGGCTGCTTTAGAATCAACTCCCACGCCCTTCGCCTCGGCGATGATTTGCCGTAGCCCAACGAACGTCCTGAATGGAGGCCGCCCAACGTCGCCTCGGATGAAGCCTTTCTCGTCCCGCCAGGTCTTCACCTTACGGCCTCCCAGCTCCTCTACCCGCTGGGCCACGCCCAGGGTCATCCGCCTCCCGCACTTGGGGCACCGCTCTCCCTGGCGGCGCACCTCTTCAGGTGAAAGGCTGACGCGACACTTGCGGTGACCCGAGAAGTGGTACCGCCCTTCCTCGGGAAAGAACTCGATGGTGTAGGCGATGCGCTGCTTTCGCAGCGACTCCACGAGTCCGCTGTAGCTCGGCTCTCCCTCGACGGCCGTCAGCTCGCGGCCCATCTTCGGCAGCGAGTGAGCGTCGGAGAAGGATACGATGGCGACTCGGTCGAGCGACGGCACCCGCCAGCACATGGCGGGGTCGCTGGACAGCCCCGTCTCGATGGCGAATATGAGGCCACCTGCGTCCCCGAAGCACTCCTCCAGCGAGTCGAAGCCTGACTTCGAGCCGTACAGCCCGAACCACGGCGTCCACAGGTGGGCAGGCACGATAAAGCAGCGTGGGTCGAGGCCATGCAGTAGTAGGGCCAGGTCGCGCGGCAGCATGCTCAGCGTCAGCCGGCCGTCGCCGGCCAACACTCCGAAAGGAGCGAGGGCCGCATTCAGCCGCTCAGCGACATCGAGGCTGGGCGCGAACAGGAGCAGGTGGACGCGGCGGCCACGTCCGCCCTGCTGGCCGACGCAGTTGACCTCGGTGCCGAGGATGAACTTGGCGCCAAGGTACTCGTACACTCCATCGCCCGCCTCGCGCAGCTTGGCGCGTGTCTCCTCGAACCAGGCAGGGTGGGTGAAGTCGCCGCTGGAAAGTAGATCAACCCCCTTCAGCTTCGCCCAGTGAGCGAGGTTCTCGAGGGTCAACTCTTTACTGGTCGCGCGCGCATAGTGGGAGTGGAGGTGCAGGTCGGCCAGGTAGGTCATGCCCTGGGTTTGGGCGCCTTCGCTAAACCACGCACCGCTTCCGCGAGGCGGGCAATCTCGTCGTCGGTGTTGAAGAAGGCGACCGACGCGCGGATGCCGGAGGGGAACGCGACTGCTCTCGTCAGGATGCGCTGGGTTTTCCACATAGCCGCCACCGCGTCAGCCGGGGCCACGCCTTCGATGGTGAACGTGACGAGGCCGGTGCACTCTGGCCCCTCCAGCGGCGACGTGACCCGCACGCCTGGGATGGCCGACAGCGCTGTCTTGAGCCGCGCGGCTTGAGCGAGGCTCCGCTGCTCGACCGTGTCGCTCCCGATGCGCTGATGAAACCGCACCGCTTCCAGGTGACCGGCCCGCAGGGGCGCGCTGGTCGTGCTCACGCGGAACTTGTCTATGCTATCGGTCAGGGGGACGAAGTTCCCCGCCTGGTCGAAGCTCTTGGCGAACCGGTAGCCGACGCGGACCGGCCTGACTTGCTCAAGCATCTCTTTCCGGATGTACAGCGCGCCCGTGCCGTCCGGACCGAGCAGCCACTTGTGCCCAGGCATCGAGTAGAAGTCGCAGCCGATGTCCCGCATGTCGAGCCGGACGTGGCCGGGGCCCTGCGCTCCGTCCAGCAGCATCCAGATGCCGCGCCCCTGCGTGAGCCGGCGGATGCGCTTGATGGGCATCCGCAGGCCGCAGGAGTACTCGATGTGGCTGAGGAACACCATGCGCGTCTTTGGTGTCAGTGCTTCTTCGAACTTGGATACGATTTCGTCGTGGGTCGAGTTAGAGGACAGGATGACGACTTTGACCTTCACGCCAGCCCGCTGCTGGAGGTTATAGCTGGGGAGCAGCACCGAAGGGTGCTCCAGGTTGCACGTCACGATTTCGTCGCCCGCCATCCATGGCAGCCCGTTGAGCACGACGTTCAGGCCCTCTGTTGTGTTCTCGGTCAGCGCAATCTCATCGGGCGAAGCATTGACAAGTTTTGCCACGGCCTCCTTGGCCTGCCGCGCGATGGACTCGGCACTCTCCAGCACCTCCGGCGAGCTTGGCCCGTTGTAGCTCTCGTACTCCAGCCGCTCCTTGATGGCCTCGATAACCGGCACCGGCGACGGGCCTTCCCAGCCGGTGTTGAAGTAGGCCATCTTCTGTACGGTAGGTATCTGTCTTCTCAGTCCTTCGATGTCCACATCGCACCGTCCTTGCTGAATCGAGGTCCTTGGGTGGGCAGGGAAACACAGCCCTCTAGAGTGGCAAGGGAATCGTCCGCCGCTCCTGAGCGCTGCGCGTCACGGCCTCCGTGAACTCCATGTAGCGTACGCCATCCTCGAAGGCGGTAAGCGTCACCTTCTCCAGGCCGCGGATGGCATTGACGAACTCCTCCTCGACGCGCCAGGAGCCCTGGTCTTTGGCTGGGATTGAAATGGGCACGAGGCCTTTGTCGGCGCGCCGCCCGCCGTGGAGCGTCATCGTCGGCACGTCCAGCCGCAACGTGCCCTCCGTCCCGAATAGCCATGCCTGGTCGCCGGGCGGATGGCCGGTGACTGAGCTGAAGCGCATGTGGGCGACGGGTCCCGACGCCATTTCGGCGACGATTTCCAAGTGGTCGGGGATGGTGATGGTGTGGCTCTTGCCATCCGCGTCCTTGCGCGACTTGACGGTGACTCTGGTGACCGCCGAGACGCTGCACGCAGGACCGACCCACCGCATCAGGGTCTCGTACCAGATGCCCATGTACATGGCGTTGTAGCCGCTCAGGTCGCGGTCGTACCGCCAGTGCATCGGCCCGTCGCGGTCAACGAACCCACCAAGGTGGCTCACCAGGTCCAGCGAGAGCACGTCGCCCAGGTAGCCCTCGTCTATCAGCCGGCGGATGGTCTTGTCCACCTTGAGCGTAAGCGGAGCCGGGACGATCTGTGTCACGAGTTCTGGATGGGCACGCGACGCAGCCAGCATGGAGCGTGCCTCCGCCGCGTTCATCGCCATACGTGCCTCGGTGAGCACGTGCTTCCCGTGCTCCAGCGAGGCTTCAACCATGACCCGGTGCATGTAGGGCCAGGTCCCGATGGAGACCGCGTCCGCGTCTGGGTCGGCGACCGCCTCCGTCCAGTGGCCGTACACCTTCGGGAAGCCGTACTCTTTGGCGATGCGCTCTCCCGACTCCCGTGTCCGATTCGCCACGCCCACGATTTCGACGCCCTTCATCGCCCGCAGGCCGGGGATGTGACGCAGCTTCGTATTCGCTCCCGCGCCGACAAGCGCCACTCGTATCTTTTCATTGGCCATGACAGGATAACCTCCTTCAGAGATAGGCGTTTGTGCGTGGGTCTAGGCCTCGGCAATCACCCTTCTCGTCCCAGCTTGTTGATGGCTAGGATCATCTGGTTCAGGCGGCCGGGGCTTCGTTTGTTATTCGTGAACCGGATCCTCGGGAGTGACAGTAGTTCCGGCTCGTCCTCCTCTGCCGGCAAGGGGGTGGTCTTTGTGATTTCCCCTGCTTGGAGAAGGTCGTGGAAGGCCTTGTTCAGTTCTTTGACCTGGACGCTGCCGAGCGGTTGTGTAAGCCGGATAACCAGGGTATCTCCAACCTGGCGCAGTGAGTGGAAAGTCGAGTAGTAGAAGCTGATCCAATCCGCGCCTTCATCAGCAGAGTGGACAATCTTGTAGAGCGACAGGTCTTCGGGGGAGATATAGCCCCGCTTCAACAGCTGGCCCTCGATGAATCCGTGCCAGGTCTCCCAGTACTCCTCGTCCGGCAACTCCATCAACAATAGGGGCATCGGAGGCGCCTTCCCGGTCTGGAGTAGGGTGAGCACCTCGAACCCTTCGTCGTGCGTCCCGAAGCCGCCCGGGAAGAGGGCAAAGGCGTCGGCTTCCATGACGAAGAACAGCTTGCGGGTGAAGAAGTACCTGAACCTGATGAGCTTCGGGTCGTCCCTGATCGCTCCGCTTGGCTCAGTCTCGAACGGGAGGAGGATGTTGACGCCGAAACTCTTTTCGAGGCCGGCGCCCTCGATGCCTGCACGCATGATGCCACTAGCGGCTCCGGTTATGACCATGTAGCCCCGCTCGGCCAGGAGTTGGCCAAGCTCCACCGCGAGTTCGTAGTATGGCGTGCCGGGCGCTGTCCTCGCGGAGCCGAATATCGAGACTTTGCGTACATTCCGGTAGGGTTTGAAGACCTTGGCGGCGTAGCGGAACTCCGACACGGCCCGGTTGAGCACCTTGAGGTCGAGGAAGTCGAGCTCGTCCCGCTTGCACTTGAGGGCGTTCAACAGGAGCTCGCGGTACAGAGAGGAGCGCAGGTCGCGCCCTTCAGAAGCGAATATGGCTTCGGCCTCTCTTATGACGCCCTCTGTAGTGGTCAGGTCCATTCCCAACGCCTTTCGGCGGGGCTCGGGCTCACCGCAGCGGCGGATACCACAGGCGTCCTTGCCGCTCCGTGAGCACGCGGAACACGAAGCCGTCAATCGTAGTCACGTACAGCGTCCGCAGGTCGGCGTCGCCGAATGAGCAGTTCGTCGGCCTGTCTACCGGCACGCGGTAGCGGTGGACGATGGCGCCGTCGGGCGCGAACACGTAGATGCTGGGGCCTGGGCCGCCCTCTTTCTGGCCGGCGGTAGCGATGATGTAGCCTTCGGTGTCCAATACCATGCCATCTATGCCGCGCCACTCGCCGAACTCATGCAGCACCTTGGCTTTGCCCAGGCTGCCGTCCGGGTTCACCGGATAGGCGCGGAGTTGCCTCAACTCGTCGGGGCGCCGCCCGCTCTGGGCCACGAACAGGGTCTTGTGGTCGAGTGAGAAGAGGAGGCCGTTGGGCCGGGTCGTGTCGAACGTCACGCGGTTGATCTTCCACGTTCCGTCCTTCTGCGGGTCGAGGCGATAGACTGACTCGTGGTCGAGCTCCATGCGGGAGCGGTCCATGCTCTGCGGCCCCGCGGCGCCCTCGTACCACGGGTCTGTGAACCAGATGCGGCCCTTGTCGTCCACCGCCAGGTCGTTGGGCATGTTGAGGCGCTTGCCCTCGAACTTGTCCACCAGGACGGTGGTCTTACCGTCCGGCTCGTACCGGACGATGCGCCTTCCGCCGCCCTCGCAGGCCTGTAGCCTGCCTTCCTTGTCCAGCATCAGCCCATTGGCGTGGTTCGTGCCCTCGCGGAACACGGCGGTCAGCCGCGTCTTTGGGTCGAAACGCAGGATACGGCTGGCTGGAATGTGAGTGAAGAGCAGGGCAGCGCCATCCCACGCCGGCCCCTCGGTCACGCCGCCATGCGGCCCGCTCACCGGAATGAACTCCCAAAGCATTTGGGTCATGCCTCCTCGGTAACACTAGACGACCTCGTCAGACTCGCCGATATCTTTGGCCTTGGCGTCGGCCAGCTTGGCCGCAGCCGCCTTCACTGCACCGAACTCAGCCCGCACCCCCGCGTGCATGAGCCGCACGTCCGAGCCGTGGAGGACGAACCGCGCTCCCTCGCGCAGCCACTTGGTGGTCAGTTCCACCGTATGGTGATGAACCATCACGGGAACACGGCGCTTCTTGCAGGCGGCCAGGATGCGCCGCAGTGCCCTCTCGTAGTCCGGGTGTTCGTACTGGTCGGGGATACCCAGCGAGATGGTCAGGTCGTTGGGCCCGACGAAGATGCCGTCAATGCCAGGCACCTTGAGGATGTTATCGAGATTCTCGATGGCGGGGACGCTTTCGATGCCGATAAGGCAGACCGTGTGCTTGTTCCGCTCTTCCAGGTACTTCTTCGTCGCTGCGCTAGGGAACTTCCCTGTCTGGGTTACCCGGCGCACCAGTGCCCCTTTGAGGGGGCGCCACTTGGCTGCCTCCACCACCTCCTCGACCTCCTCAACCGTCTCGCAATAGGGGGCCAGGACGCCGTGCGCGCCTGCATCGAGGGCCATCGTTACGTAGTGCGAGTCGGGGATGGGGATGCGGACGATGAGCACCGCGCCGCTGTCGCGCGCCGCTGCCAGAAAGTCGGCTACATCGGCCCGGCTCCGTGGCGAGTGCTCGGTGTCTATCACGACGAACTCAAGGCCGAAGCCTGCCAGGGGCAGCGCCCACCGGGGATTGCGGCTCGTGCTGAGCATCGTCCCATATACGATGCCGCCAGCCTGCACCTTCTTTTTCAGTTCTTCGCCAGTCACCTAACCGTCACTCAATCTTCCTTCCGGCCTGCATCTATCGAGTAGTAAAGGGTCTGGGACAGTCTAAGGTCGCCCAACACCCTGCCGTCCTTGTCGAGCACAGGGATGTCTATCTCATCATGTTCCATGAACTGCTGCAAAGCGGTAGCTAAATCGGCGTCCAGCCGGACTCCCATGGTTCGCCAGTCGCCCACCGCCAAGTCCTTCGCCCTCGTCGCGGAGGCGACGCGACAGATGTCCTTTGGGGAGATGCTTATCGAGCGCATTTCGCTGCCAAATTGGAGGTGTGTCCATTTCAGGAGGTCGTTCCGTGTAATCACCCCACTGAAGCGATTGATCGGGTCAGCCACGAATGCGCTGCGGAGGCGAGCGTCTTTGGCGAATCTGGTTATGACATCCTTGAGCGTCTCTTCTTGGGGTACAACGCCAAAATGGTCTTTTGGGGGTCGAACACCTGGCCAACCTTGATCTGCTGCACCATAGGCCTCCTTGCTCGTTCTCAGGGCCCCTTCGAAAACGCGCCGTCTATCATACGCCAGCCCCTATCCGACATGCGACAGCCCGCGTTCCGTTGACGGCTTCCTAGGCCGGTGCTATCCTTTCGCAGCTTTGGGGCACGGAGGCACCTTGCGCCGTCTCGACTACAGCTGGGTCATCCTGAGTGCCGCTTTCGTCGTCCTCTTCTTCAATGCCGGTACCCTTTTCGCTCTTGGGCTTGTCCTGAAGCCGATGAGCGAGGATCTTGAATGGAGCCGATCCGAGCTTTCCCTCGCCTTCACTGCCTTCATGGTCGTTTCCGCCCTGGCGATGCCCGTGTTCGGCCGCCTTCTGGACAAGTACAACCCCCGGTGGGTCATGGCGGCCGCGGCTTGCATCGCTACGGTGGGCATCGGGTTGATGGGCCTCGTCCAGACCTTGTGGCAAACCTACCTTCTTTACGGACTCATCTTCGCAGTCGGGTCGGCAGGAACATCGGTCGCTCCTGTGGGCATCATCGTCAGCCGCTGGTTTTCCCGCCGTATGGGCATGGCTAACAGCACCGCGATCGCCGGGTACGCTCTGGGCCAACTCGTTATCATCACGGCGCTGGCCTCCGTCCTGGACAGCGCTGGCTGGCGATGGGCCTTCGGCGCCCTTGGCATCCTCAACTTCGCGGTTGTGTTGCCGGTCATTCTACTCGCTATGCGTCGTCGTCCACAGGAAGATGGCGGCGCCGCTGCTGACCAGGAAACGGGCTCGGAGGGCCAGCGTGCGCCGCTCCAGTCCTTGTTGCGCACCCGCCAGCTCTGGCTGCTGGTCGTCGTCTATGCCATCTGCGGCTTCCAGGACTTCTTCGTCTCCACGCATATCGTCGCATTCGGCCAAGACAACGGACTCTCCGATGTCCTATCCGGCAACCTCCTCGCCCTCATGGGCCTCGTCGGCTTGGCTGGAGTCCTTGCAAGTGGCTGGTTCACCGACTCGTTCGGGCCGATGTGGCCCACGGCATTCTGTTTCCTCCTGCGCATCGGCATCTTCGCCATCGCCCTCGCCTTCCAGGACACACTTGGCATCATGGTCTTTGCGTTGCTCTATGGCGCGACGTTCCTCATCACCGCGCCTCTGGTGATGGTGTACACCGCCCGCATCTTCGACCGCAGGCAGCTTGGAACAATCTCCGGCCTGATTTCGCTAGTACATCAGCTAGCGGGCGGGCTGGGGGCATTCATCGGGGCCTGGTTCTACGACCGCAGCCTGAACTACGATGGCGCCTTCGTAGTCGTCTTGGCCCTGTCGGCTGTGGCGGTACCGGCAACGCTGCTGCTCGGCCAGCGCCACGGTCGCAGCGGCGCCTCAGCGCCGGTGGAGCTTCCGCTTGCCCACGGGTAGGGAATGGGAAGGAAGGGTAAGAAGCCTTGAAACGAGTCGTACCGTGATTGCAATTTGTCCTAGAAATGCTTTATGCCCTATCAACCGCTAGAGCACCCATGGGGTGTTGAAACCAGGTGTGTCTGCTGGACGTAGCTAATCATACACATCATACACATTAGGAAAGCAGGCCCCGACCCGGCGCTTTGTGGACTTACCACCGGCCGGAACCGAGGAGTCGAGAGGAGGGACGATGAGAGTCATGCACACGAATAAGTGGACCCGGACCACGAGCTGGGCGCTCTTTCTGTTCGCCGCCCTGGCTGCGCTTGTTACCGTCAATCTGATGAGAAGCACGGCACCAGCGGAAGCGGCTGAGTCCAGAAGCGTGGTCGTGGTTGGTCTCTGGGAACAGAACGCCTCTGGTCAATCCGGCGTGGCTGTGCTCACCTCCAAGGTCGTTAGGACCGGGGTGAGCATCAATGTCACTCCTGGAGCCAAGGGAGTCGCGCAGCCCATCCATATCCACACCGGCCCTTGCAGCACCCTCGGTGGTGTTGTTCATGCCCTTAAGGACGTGGTTGAAGGCAAGTCCGTCACAACAGTGGAAGCCAGATTTGAAGACCTCCACACCGGCGGATTCTCCATCAACCTCCAATAAGTCGGTTCCCGACATCGCCAATTACACCGCTTGCGGCGACATCCCGGCCCGCGACAACCAGATCACCTTCGATATCGCTCAAGTAAAGGGTTCCAAGCAGACCGGCTATGCGACGCCGGTCGCCGACGGCTGACAAGACTTGGGTTAATGTCTCCGTTACCCCTGGAGCTGGCACCACGGCACAGCCGGCCCACCTCCACACCGGCGGGTGCACTGCTCCTGGCCCCGTGATCCACGCCCTCAGCAACATCGTTAGCGGACGGTCTATCTCCGTCGTGGACGGCTCTCTAGGAGGCATCCAAGGCTCCGAGCTATCTCTGAATATCCACAAATCGGAGCGCGAGATCACAGTCTATGCCGCCTGCGGGCTTTCCCCAGCTGCCAAGCCCGCTGCGACGAATAACGTCCTGGTCGTTCCTCTTCATGAATTGGCTTCTGGCCAGTCCGGCGTCGCATTGCTTACAGCCAAGGGCAAGAAGACCGAGGCCGTCATCAGCGTCAATTCAGTGATTGGCGCTCCGCAGCCCATCCACATCCATACCGGCACCTGCGACACCCTGGGCGGTCTAGCACACGTCCTCAACTCAGTAGAGAGAGGCTGGTCTAAGACCACTGTGGATGCAACGCTGGCGTCCCTCCAGTCAGGTGGCTTCGCCATCAACCTTCACAAGTCCGCGGCGGAGATTGCCGAGTGCACCTCTTGTGGCGGCATAACGGCTGCTCCGGCGGTGAAGCCAACGACGGTCAAAGAGACCAAGTCCGAGATTTAAAATTCCACCCTGCAGAACTTGACCGTCACCGCCGGTACGATGGTGACCTGGACCAACGCTGACGCCGTGTTCCACAACGTAAGCGCCAGCAGCGGCGCCTGGGCCAGTGGCGCGCTGGCAACCGGCGCTTCGTACAGCTACAACTTCAACACGAAGGGTACGTTCGACTACTACTGCATGTTCCACCCTGAGACCATGAAAGCCAAGGTGACTGTCAGGTAGCGGTCGCGCTAGCACGCTAAACAGAAGGGGCCGCCCTCAGGGCGGCCCCTTCTGTTTTCGCTACAAGCCCTCTCCTCAGATAACAGCTAGCCCCAACTCCTCCACGAGCCGTTGCACTCTCTCGATGGCTGCTTTGCCCGGCGGGATGGTTGGATGGCGGACGTAGGTTGACTTGAATACCCTGCGCAGTCGCAGCACCTCTTTCGTTAGGTGGTACGAGACGTCCAGCGACTCCTTGTACATATCCAGCATGGGCATGTTCCGGGTGAGCAATGCTTCCGCATCGGCCACCTTGCCCTCGTGGTACAGGTCCCAGACCTTGTGGAAGACCTCTGGGATGGCACAGCCAGGCATCGTACCGACAGAACCGTTCCGCAGTTCGCCGATGAGTGCCCGCCCTCCAGCGCCGCCGAACACGATGACTGCATCACCGCCCAGCCGCGTCGCTTCGGCCACACGAGGCGGCGTCGGCGGCGTCTCCACCTTGGCGTAGCAGGCGTTCTCCGCCGTTCGTGCAATCTCGGCTACCACGTGGGGTGGCACTGGCGCGGAGCCGATGTCCTGCACGAAGATGGGGATGGTTATGGCATCCGACAGCTCTTGGAAGTACTCCACGACCTGCGTCGGCGGCATCGGCAGCGCGGTCGGCGGCGTGACCATCACGGCGTCCGCGCCCAGTTTCTCGGCACGGCGGCTGTACTTGATGGCGAGGTTCGTCCCTGGGGCGCTTGAGTGCATCACCACCTTCACGCGCCCGCGCGTCTGCGCTACCACCGTCCGCAGCGCCAGGTCGCGCTCTGCCTCCGACAGCTTGAACACCTCGCTGGCCATGGCGATGCCGACCCCGTGGACGCCTGCGCTGATAGCGAACTCCGTCTCCCGTCTCAGGTCTTCTTCATCTATCCGCCCCTTGGCGTCAAAGGGCATGGACAGGATGGGGTAGAGGCCCTTCAGCGAGCGGTCAATCACTGCCTTTTCTCCTCCAAACGACACCGGCCCCGACATGTCGGGGCCGGTGTCAACTTCTGGACGATTCAGTTTGGCGGGGGTTACACGACCCTGTCCGCCCGCAGGTCCTTCAGCGCTTGGCTGAACCCTGCGATGGTGCGGTCCACCGCTTCGTTGTTGTGGGCTGCCGATACCACGAAGCACATGCCGTTCCAGTCCATCCCGTCGGCACCGTTCACCAGCACGGAGCGGCGAAGCGCCCGCGTCTTCTCCGACGGCATGGAGGAGTAGATCTTCTCGTACGGCATGTTGCACAGCTCGCGGTCGCAGTTACAGTCGTACCCGAGGTTGATCTGGACCAGCGAGGCGATGCCGTGGGCGTGACCCACGACCTCGTTCTTGATGAACGCTTCGTTCAGTCCATCCTTCAGCCGCTTGGCAGCCTTGTCGGCCTGGGCAACCGCGTCCGTCGTCTCGATGGCCTTGAGTTGGGCGATGCCCGCAACCGCCGTCGTCGGGTTGGCGTTGTAGGTCCCGCCCTGGGCCACACGCTTCTGCGTGTCCCATTCCTTGTCGCCCTTGAAGGCCATCACCTGCATGATTTCGGCCTTCCCGCCCACTGCGGCGCCCGGCTGCCCGCCCGCCATGATCTTCGCCACAGTCGTGATGTCCGGGTCGAGGTTCCACCGCTCCTGCGCGCCGCCTTTGGACAGCCGGAAGCCGGTGATGACCTCGTCCATGATGAACAGCACCTTGTGCTTGCGGCACACGTCCTGCAGGTCGTGCAGGAACTTTGGGTTCTGGAGGGGGAACGTCCCGAAGTGGGCGCCGTTGCACTCCACGATGACCGCCGCCACGTCCTTGTTCTTCTCCAGCGTCCGCTCGACGGCCTTCACGTCGGCAGGCAGCACGATCATCGTGTCCTTGACCGCCTTCGGGATGCCACCGACCGATTGGCCTGAGTCAATCGCGGCATAGTCCTGCCAGCCGTGGAAGTGCTCGTAAAACTTGATAATCTTGCTCTTGCCGGTGTAGCCGCGCGCGATGCGCATGGCCAGCAGGGTGGACTCCGTGCCGGCGGCGGTGAAGCGGATGCGCTCCATCTTCGGCATCAGCTTCTTCACCTGCTCGGCGTACAGCACCTCCCAGGTCGTCGCGCCGCCCAGATGGGTACCCTTGCCGATGTGGTCCCGGAGCGCGTCCACCACCGGCTTAGGGTTGTGGCCCAGGAGCAGGCTCCCGTTGCCCATCACGTAGTCAACGATCTGGTTCCCGTCCACGTCGTACTTGTACGGACCATCGGCCCACTCGTAGTAGGTAGGGAAGGGCGCGGTGAAGCGCGACTGGTGCGTCACCCCGCCCGCGAAGGCGGTCTTGCCACGCTCGTACCAGGCGATGGACTTTCCGAACATCTTCTCATACTTGTCGTCAATGACTCCCATGCGTGCCTCCTTCTCACTCCTCGTGCTACTGCTGTCGTCCGAAAACACACTCTCAAGGGACCGCCGATGTGGTGGCCCGTATTATAGAGACCCCCTGTCCACCGTCAACTCGCCAGGCGGACTAAAGATGGAAGGGGATTCCGAACGGGAGAGGAGCCTAGTATGTGGCGCGGCCGCCGGAGATGTCGAAGACGGCGCCTGTGTTGAACGAGCACTCGGCAGAGCACAACCATGCGACCAGGCTGGCGACTTCCTTGATTTCGCCCAGGCGCCCCATGGGGATGCGCTCTGTTAGGTACTGCACTTGCTCGGGGGTGAATTGGTCAAGTATCTTCGTCTGGATGAGTGCTGGGGCGACGCAGTTCACTCGAACGCCGGTCTTTGCCAGTTCCTTGCCCACCGCCTTCGTCAGTGCGATGACACCCGCCTTCGTGGCCGAGTAGGGCACCATCCGCGGATTGCCTTCCTTGCCCGCGATGGAGCCGATGTTCACGATGCGGCCGTAGTCGCGTTCCACCATTGGCGGGATGGCCTTCTGGCAGAAAAGGTACACTCCGCGCAGGTTCGTCCGGTAGATGCGGTCCATCTCCTCCACCGGCAGCTCCCAGATGTTCGCCGTCCTACCTCCGAGGCCCGCGTTGTTCACCAGGATATCCAGACGGCCCCAGGTCTTCAGCGCCTCCGCCACTGCGCGGTCCGCCGTCGCCTCCTCGCCCACGTCGCCGGCCACCAGCCGCGTGCCGATGCCGCGCGCGGCCATCTCGCTGGCCGACTGCTCGCCCACACGCGAGTCCACGTCCACCAGCACGACACGCGCGCCCTCCGAGCCAAGCCGTTTGGCGATGCCGTACCCGATGCCGGTCGCCGCGCCCGTCACGATAGCCACCTGGTCTTTGAACCGCATCGCCTGAGCCTGCGTCACGCGCATCCTCCTTGAGCCAAATTAGGAAGGCCGTGAAATGACAAGTTCACCTTACAGAATGGTAGGTCAACCTTGCTTAGTGCAGCGGACAGATGAACACTGCCGCGTCCTGGTACCACGTGAGGCTGTCGCCCTGGGCCATGCCCTCCGATTCCCCGGTCCCGCCGGCCGCCTCCGCGACAGGCACATCGCCCACCGCGTCTTCGGCGATGGCCCAGGCTCCAACAAAGAAGATGAATACGAAGAGCAGCAAGAGGGCCACTAGGTATATTTTGGGCAGGAACTTCATCCGGATCGTCCCCTTCGGCCCACCAGTCTATCCCATTCCTCGTCCTTCGGATAAATCGTAAGGCCGCCTTCGAACGAGCCAGGCAGCACGCCCACCGCCAGCGCCTTCTCGCGCTTCTGCCAGGCGAAGAAGTGGTCCGTTCGCTTGTGCGCCTCGAAAGCTGCCGCATCCGTACAGACCTCGTAGAACCACACCACGTCGGGGTCGTTCCCGTCCTGCACTAGCTCGAACCGCAGGCAGCCTGGCTCTTCCGTCCGCGAACGTCGCGCGTGTTCTTCCAGGGCCTTCACGAACCTGTCTCTCATCCCTGGCTTGATGCGCACCGCTCCCAGGGCCACGTACATGCGCAGCTCCTATTCCGACGGCTTCTGCTCCAGCTTGTCCTGCCCGAGCCGGAAGAACTTGTCCGGATTCTCGCCCGGCGTCTCGCCCGCTGGCGTCTCTCCGGCAATCAGCGATTCGACCCAGGCCCGCAGCTCCGCCGGGCGCACCGCGCCGACCCAGCGGCGCACCACGGTTCCATCCTCACCGATGAAGAACGTCACCGGGAGTCCGATGACCCCATAGTCCACCGTGACCTTGCCGTCCACGTCGCGCCCGTTGGGGTAGGTGATGGCGAACTCGCGCAGATACGCCGCCGCGTCGGCCTCCATATCCTGGATGTCCACGCCCACAAACACGACGCCCCGAGGCGCGTACTCGCGCCAGGCCTCCTCCAACACGAGCGCCTCGTCCCGGCACGGCGGGCACCACGACGCCCAAAAGTTGATGACGACGGGCTTGCCAAGATGCTCGGACAGGCGGAACGTGCCGCCGTCGAAGGTCGGCAAGGCGAACTCGGGCGCGGGCTTTTCCACACGGGTCATGCCGCTCAGCCCGGTCACAGGCGCCTTGCTGATTAGCCCCCACGAGAGCAGCGCCAGGAACGCGGCCAGCGCAACGGCTGCGGCCGCGATGGCCAGCACCTTCTTGGTTGAGGGCCGCCTGGGGGACTCTTGTGCCGTTTCCGCCTGTTGCACGTGCTCACACCTTGCCTTCGCCCATTGTATGAGACCCAGAAGGCCGAGTCTAACGCCAGGGCGCATCCGCGGGCCGGGAACAGGAGTAAAATGGTCAAGATGAGACCGGTGAACAAGAGCGGGATATGGCAGCGAGTGTCGTGGTTGCCCTTCGTGGCAGCCGTGGTTCTCGCCGTCGCCTGCGGTGGGGCTGCCCCGGCTGCACCCGCGGCGCAGGACACGCCTGCTGCCCAGGCAACCGCTATCGCCGTCGAGGGCAGGGCAGGGGAGGCCGCCCCGAGTCCCACGACCGCACCCACTGAGCCGACGCAGGCCCCCGCCGCTAAGGTGGGCAACCAGGTCGGCGACCACATCCCCGACTTCTCCATCCGCCTCGCCGACGGCTCTACGAAGACGTCTGCTGACCTTCTCGCCGAGGGAAAGCCGGTTTTCCTCTTCTTCATGGCGACGTGGTGACCGACCTGTCGCGCCGAGTTGCGGCGCATGAAGAAACTCTACCCGCAGTACCAGGACGCGGTCGCCTTCTACTCCGTCAGCGTTGATCCCAGCGAGACCATCGAGGAGCTAGAGGCGTACCGCCAGCAGCAAGGCTACCCCTGGCCTGTGGCCACGGCTGGGCCGCGCATGCTGGCCGACCTCAACGTCCGCGTTCAGTCCACCAAGCTCGCCTTTGGCCGTGACGGCGTCATCGTCTATCGCGACGGCTACGGCAAGGGCGACGACGCGACATGGCTTCGGGTGTTCGACGAGCTCGCGAAACCCTAGGAGATGTGGGGTTTATTGGGCGCTGCAATTGTATTCGTAGCCACTCAGCCCAGCCCCTAAAAGCTCCACTTCGGGAAACTCTAAGGTCACTTTCCTCTCACTATTTTCGGCGACAAAGACGGTGTCTCGCTTAATCCATCGGCCCCCTCCGGTCAAGGAAGCAGAGACTTCAATACTTCCATCGTCGCCGTTATTCCTGACAGTACAGTCCACCCAGACTGTGTAATCGAAATCTGGTGCAGCGTCGTGAGCGGTAACGCCTATAATCTCGGGTTCAGGACCCTTGGAACAAGCAGTAGCTAAGAGGCTAGATGCAGACAACCAGGCAAGTAGAACAATGGCCCTTCTTAGTGGCATGGTGCTTACTCCTGTCTTGGTTTCGGCACAGATTCTACACCAAGATACCGTTTGCCATATCTTCACGTCTAGGCAAGGGTATCATGGAGAATGAAGAGTGCAAGGGAGACATAGGAAGCGGGCGATTGAGGCAATAGATAGGGGGGCCTGGGAACAATCTCAGGCCCCCTATGTCTTTTTGTTTGGAGCGGAAGACGGGATTTGAACCCGCGACTCCGCCAACGCTGCTGCCTACGCCTGGCCGCCTACCTCAGGGCGTATAGATCTCCGCGGAGATGGTCATCCCCTCGGCGCTGTTGCCGCCGACCACGACGATGCGGCCGTCGGCAAGTACTACGGCACCGTGGTTGTAGCGGGCGATCTCCATCGTCGGGCCCATCGTCCACTGGCCCGTCGCGGGATCCCATATCTCGGACGAGTCCCGGTTGCCCGCCCCTCCGATGACGATGACGCGCCCGTCAGGAAGCAGGGTCATGCTGTGGTCAGCCCGCGCGACACTGGTGGAGCCTGTGGCGGTGAAGGAGTTGGTGGCCGGGTCCCAGATGTCGGCGGACAGCCGCTTGCCCCGCCCGCCGACGACCAGCACCCTGCCGTCGTTGAGGAGGACCGCCGTGTGGGCGGCGCGGCTCTGGCTCATCTCGCCTGCAGGCGACCACGTGTCGGTGGCAGGGTCGTACGCCTCCGCGCTCTTCAGGTAAGGGCCGTCCACCTTGCCTCCGCCCGTGACTAGCACTCTGCCATCCTGAAGCAGCGTGGTCGTGTGGTCCATCCGAGCCTCGGCCATGGGCGCCACGAGCGTCCACTGGCCCGTCTGCGGGTCGTAGATCTCCACACTGCTGTCGAGGCCCAGAGTCTCGGAACGGCCTCCGGCCAGCAGCACCCTGCCGTCCTGGAGCAGCACGGCATCCGTCAGGTCTCGGGCGTTGTTCATCGGGCCCGTGGGCGTCCAGGCGCCAGTCGCCGGGTCGTAGAGCTCGGCGGATGTGATCGGGATGTTCTGAGGGCCTTCGCCGCCTGCCACGAGGATCCGGCCGTCCTTCAGGACGATGCTGGCCGCATCGGCCCGCTTCCCGTTCATGTCGTTGATCAGCGACCACTTGCCGGTGGCGAAGTCGAAGGCTTCGGCGCTCTGCTCGTACTGCAGCCAATAGCCCCCGGCCCTTGTCCGCCCGCCCATGACCAGGACGCGCCCGTCGGGGAGCAGGGCTGCGGACGGCGACTCCCGAAGGACCTTCAGGTCTTCTATGCGGGCGAACTTGCCTGGTGTCCCTTTGACGGTTGAAGCAGCAGAGGAGGGTTGCTCGGAGGTGGACTGGCCCACCGTCGCCTGTGCTTTGACAGCCTCTTTCGACGCAACCTCGGCCGGCGCGGTTGCGGCCGGACTGCCCGAGCACGATATGAGGGCCGCGAGCCCTGCCGCCAATAGTAAGCCCGAAATAGCCCGTTTCATCTTGCCTCCCTAGGGGGTGGTGGGGACTGGGGTTGTCAAACGCTCGTACGGAGACCCATCAAGAGTGGTTACGAAAAGGCCCTGGAACCGATTACTCGTCCAGGGCTGTCGGGGTACATGGTTTTGGAGCGGAAGACGGGATTTGAACCCGCGACCCTCTCCTTGGCAAGGAGATGCTCTACCACTGAGCCACTTCCGCTCGCTGCTTGTATTATACCCGGCCACGGGTGACTGAGGAGGATGGCGGGCTCGGGCAGGTGCCGAGGGTCAGAATCGAACTGACGACACCGGCATTTTCAGTGCCGTGCTCTACCTACTGAGCTACCTCGGCGCAGATTCAATGGTAGCCGTGGGCCGTATGGGTGTCAACGGCTGAGTGGTTGGGTCACCCCCACCTCAGTCCTCCCCCCTCGAGGGGGAGGAGGGGATAAACCTCCCGTCTGCTATCCCCTACCTAAAGGTCAGGACGCGGGCGGGGTTTTCGACCATGAGCTTGTGGATTTGCCGCTCGGTGAACCCGCGTTTCCGCATCCTGGGCAGCATGTTTCGAAGGATGTGGGCGTACCCCTTGCCGCCGTACTGCACCGTCTGCTGCTTCAGAAAGATGTCCTGCGCGATGACGACGCGGTCCTCGTACCCCTCGGCGATGAGGTACTCGACCTTCTCCATCCGCTGCACGTCGCTCGGGGGCGAGAACGGCTGGTTGCCCACATCGCCGAACTGCGTGTCCTCGTTGTTGAACGTGTCAAACTCAAGGTAGCAGCCCGACTTGGCCAGCGCCTTCAACGGCTTGTGGTCGAAGATGTCGAGATGGCCAATGATGGTCTGGTCCATCGGTGCGCCTGCCTTCACTAGAACGTCCACGATGTAGGACAGCGAATCGGGGTGGAAGCCTGGGTGGATAAGGATGGGCGCGCCTGTTTCCCGCTGTGCCTGCACGGACGCACGCAGCGCCTTGACCTCGTTGGCGATGGGCGGCCAGGTGTTGCCCACCTCGCCGATGACGCCCGCCTTGATGCCGGTGCCGCCAACGCCGGCGGTCACGTCGCGGATGATCTGCTCGGCGAGCTGAGCTTCACTGTGACGGTCCATATCGGCGGGGTGCGAGAGCGCGACGTAGTAGCTGGTGCCCATGATGATGTTGAGGCCGGTCGAGCGGGAGATGCGTGCCAGCGCCAGAGGGTCGCGGGCCAGGCCGATGCTGGTCGTGTCCACGATGGAGCAGCCACCCTCCAGCCTGTACTCCATCACCTCGCGCGTCGCCTGCTCGACGCCGTACAGCCGCGTGTTGTCGCGGTTCGTTCCCCAGAAGCCGGCCAGCTTCCCGAGCATGTCCATCGTCACCGGCGCGTCCACGTAGGCACGACGGCTCGCCTCCTCAGGCATCGAGAAGTAGCAGCCCGCGTCTATGAGGATGTGCTCGTGCATGAGCGTGACGCCCAGCGCTCCTGGGGCGATGGGCCCAAGCACCGTCTGCACTTTGCCTGAGAGTTCCCCCGCTTTCGGCATCTTCCGCGCCTATCCTTGCTTCGCGAAGTCTGTTTGCCCTAAGGCTGGAACGTCTCGCCTGTGTTGGATAGCGTATCCCCACGCTGGCCGCCCAAAGCGAAGACCGCGCCGCTTTTGAGGGCGACGATGGAGAAGTACGAGCGGTCCTCGACCATCGCCGGCCCAGCCGACCACGTGCCGGTCGCCGGGTCCCAGATCTCCGTGCTGCTCAACCCGACGCCGCCAGCCACCAGCACCCGCCGGTCGGGGAGCAGGATGGTCGCGTGGCCGCTCCGCCCCACAGACAGCGAGCCGGTCTTCGACCATGTGTTTCCTGCCGGGTCGTAGATCTGCGCCGACGCCAGCCGGTTGACGCTGCCGCCGCTGGTCATCGTCAAGCCGCCCACTATCAGCACCCGCCCGTCCTGGAGCAGGGTCGCGGTGTGCTGAGTGCGCGTTTCGCTCATGGAGCCTGCCGCCGACCACGCGTCGCCCGCAGGGTCGTAGATCTCCGCAGTCGCGCTGAACGTGGGGCCGACGTCTTTGCCGCCTCCCGTCACCAGCACGCGCCCGTCTTGAAGCAGGGTCGCCGTATGCCGCGCCCGCCCCTCGGACATCTTCGCCACGGTGGTCAAGGTGTTGGCTGCAGGGTCGAACACCTCAACACCCGGGTCGAGGCTCAGGTCTATCCCACCTACAATCAGGACGTTCCCGTCCTTCAGCACCACCGAGGCGTGCTTCCACCGCGCCACCTTCATCTTCGGGCCTGCGCTCCATGTAGCCGAGGCCGGGTCCCACAGTTCCGTCGTTCTCATGGGCTCATGCCGGTTGTCCGCGCCGCCGATGACGAACACGCGCCCGTCGTTCAGGACGTGGCCGGTGAAAATCTCCCGCTTCTCGGCCATCTCGCCCGCCCGCGCCCACTGCCCCGTCCCGGGGTCCCATACCTCCGCTGTCAGCAAGATGGGCGTCCGCTGCGTCGAACCCTTGCCGCGGCCGCCCACCGCCAGCACGCGCCCATCCGATAGCACCACGGCCACGTGGTCCCGGCGCGCGTCCGTCATCTTCTCCGACGCGATGGTGAACTTTCCGCTGACCTTGGAGGGCTGGCCCCGCTGCTGCTCCTGCTGTGAGTTCGACTGTTCTCCGCTACTCTCCTGGGCCGAACCGGGGGCGGCCGCTCCGCCGCCGCATGCTGCCAAAAAGACCGCGAGGACAACGATGGACAACACCGCCAACCACGTCCACGACTTAGCCATGTTTGCCTCCTGCCGTTTCGACTCTGCCGAGGACGCCCTCGGTTCGGCCCGATGCGGCGCGCCACTCTGGCGCCAGCATCGGGTACACCACCATGTCCACGTACCGGTCCTGGAGCCGCTGCTCCTGCCGAGCGATGCCCTCGACCGTGAACCCGAGCCGTTCCGCGACCGCGCGGCTCCGGGTGTTCTCTGCCGCCGCACGTATCTCCAGCCGGTTTAGCCCCACCTCCGTGAAGCCGTAGCTCACCAGCGTCCGGCATGCCTTCGTCACCAGGCCGCGCCCTTGGAACCGTTCTGCAAGCACGTAGGCGATGGCCGCGCACCGGTTGTGGGTATCTATCCAATAGAAACTGATGGAGCCCGCCAATTCGCCGCGGTGCCAGATGCCCACGTACAGGTTCGTCCGGGCATCGCCCTGCTCCTGGGAGCTCTTGAAGAAGGCCCGGGTATCTTCCACGGACGTTGCGGTGTCCACCCACGGCAGCCACCGCCGTAGGTGGGGCCGGTTCGCGTCCACCAGCCCGAACGCCGCTTCCGCGTCCGCCACTTCGAACGGCCGCAGGTGCGTGTGCTCGTCAACGGCTAGCTGGGAGAACATACCTGCACGCGACCCTTTGATTGGTGCCGAAGGAGGGAATCGAACCCACACGGGCCTTGCGGCCCAACGGTTTTTGAGACCGTCGCGTCTACCGTTCCGCCACTTCGGCGCGCCACGCCCAGCACCGCGACGGTGCGCGGACGTATTATCGTGGAGCCGAAGCCCCAGGTCAAACGGGAGCGGTTCAGCGTCACATCGCTGGCTTGTGTTGGCCCGAAAGAAACGACTCCGGGTCCTTGCCGAATGCAGCCTTGCAGCCAGAGCTGCAGAAGTAGTAGGCCTGCCCCTTGTGTTCCTTCGTGCCGCCTGGCGGCTTGGCTGTACCCACCTGCATCCCGCAGACAGGGTCGGTGGCCTTCGGGGTGGACTTGCTGAGCAGCGGAATCTTCATGCCTGTCTCCTTTGTGTCCTGCTTCATGGCCAGAGGGACTTCGAAGAGCAGTGCTCCCTGCATCTCGGAGACCTTCGCGCGCTTGAGAAGGGCCGAGTTGACGATGACGGATAGCGAGCTTAGCGCCATGGCCGCCGCGGCGATGATGGGGTTGAGCAGCCCAACGGCCGCGATGGGGATGGCGGCCGAGTTGTAGCCCAGCGCCCAGAAGAGGTTCTGCTTGATCTTTCGCATCGTCGCCCGAGAGAGGCGGATGCTCGTCGCCACGTCGCGGACGTCGTCCCGGATGAGGATGATGCCGCCGGTCTCCTTGGCGACGTCCGAGCCGGAGCCGATGGCGATGCCGATGTCCGCGGTCGCTAGGGCAGGCGCGTCGTTCACTCCGTCGCCGACCATGCCCACGACCTCGCCCTGCTGCTGCAGCCCGTGGATGACCTCGGCTTTTTGGGAGGGGAGCACCTCGGCGATGACCCGCTCGATGCCGAGTTCTTTAGCGATTGCCTGCGCGGTGCGCGGGTTGTCGCCCGTGAGCATGACGAGGCCCAAGCCCTGGCTGCGGAGCGCGTCGAGCGCTTCCTGCGCCTCCGGCTTGATGGTGTCCGCCACGGCGACGATGCCCGCGAGCTTGCCGTCAACGGCGATGAGCACAACTGTCTTTCCCTGCGCCTCCAGGGTGGACATCGCTTCCTCGGCGCCTGCGGTCACGATACCTTCTCTCGCCATCAAGCGCCGGTTCCCCATGAGCACCGTGTGCCCAGCGACCTGACCCTGGATGCCGTGTCCTGGGATTGCAGCGAATTGAGTGACAGCCGGGACGTCTAGGTTTCGGTGGCTCGCGGCGGCTACGATTGCCCGCGCAAGAGGGTGCTCCGATCCTGCTTCGACCGTCGCCGCGAAGCGCAGCAGCTCAGGTTCAGGCCACTCGGCGAGAACCCGCACGTCGGTCACAGCGGGCTGCCCGCGGGTGAGGGTGCCGGTCTTGTCGAAGACGATGGTCGTCAGCTTCTGGGCCCGCTCTAGTATCTCAGCGCCACGGATTAGGATGCCAGCCTCCGCCCCCTTTCCGACGCCCACCATCAGGGCAGCCGGCGTTGCGATGCCGAGAGCACAGGGGCAGGAGATGATGAGCACCGCGATGAACGCCAGCAGACCTGTTGGGAACTCGCCTGCGATCCACCAACCAGCGAAGGCCAGCGCCGCCATCGTCACCACCGCGGGGACAAAGAAGCCGGTCACCTGGTCGGCGAGGCGTTGGATCTTCGCTGTGCTGGTCTGCGCCTCCTCGACCAGCTTGATGATCTGGTCCAGTGCGGTCTCCGAGCCGACGCGCGTGGCCCGGAAGCGCAGCAGGCCCGTCTTGTTCAGTGTGCCGCCGATGACCTTGGCGCCAAGCGACTTCTCCACGGGCATGGACTCGCCGGTGAGCATGGACTCGTCCGCGGCAGAGGTCCCTTCGATGATTACACCGTCGGTGGGGATCTTCTCTCCCGGCCGTACGACGACGGTTTCATCCACCATGATGGCCTCGGCGGGAATCTCGACCTCCGCGCCGTCGCGGACCACTCGTGCGGTGGCGGGGCGCAGGTCCATGAGCTTTCTGACCGCCGCTGAGGAGCGCTTCTTGATGGCCTCCTCCATGCACTTGCCGAGGAGCACGAAGGCGATGATAACTGCCGAGACCTCGAAATAGACGTCCCGCTCCTCCACGTCCACGGGAAGCAGGCTCGGGAAGAACACGACGAAGACGCTGTAGATGTACGCGGTTGTCGTGCCCAAGGCGATGAGGAAGTCCATGTTGATGTTGCGGGTCCGGATGGCCGCCCAGGCGCCTTTGTAGAAGGACCAGCCGCCGATGAACTGCACGGGCGTGACGATGACGAACAACAGGCGGCCCCACGTGAGCCAGGGTAGGGCAGGGAGCGGCACCCATGTCACGATGGTTGCGCCAGCGGCCAAGGCGATGAACGCTGCCGCCCGCAGGGCCGCGATGGCGAAGAC
>Ga0194132_10002048_pt1 | contig 39034 bp, 32 predicted proteins | sample TA2KigOf80mmetaG_FD_148612 | JGI IMG/M metagenome (GOLD analysis project Ga0194132, IMG submission 148612) | Freshwater microbial communities from Lake Tanganyika, Tanzania - TA2015054 Kigoma Offshore 80m | ecosystem: Environmental > Aquatic > Freshwater > Lake | place: Tanzania: Lake...
AAGAGCTTCCGCAAACTGAACGCACCACAGCTTGTCGGAAAAGTAGCGCGCGGGACGAAGTATGACAATGGCAAAGAGATGAGGGTCGCCGCCTAGTATCTTTTTACACACCTATTGACAACGGCTCGCCGATGGTCGTTTGATTGACAATTGGCCCTCTAAGCTCATATCATCGCGGGTTTGTATATGAAATGCAAAATAGCAGGCTTTTCCATGAGATTTCATCAATGTGACGACATCAAAGTTGAGCTCAGTAGTCAGCCGCTGCTTCTTGCCACACGCAGAATGCTTTTCGCGCTGGTTTTAGCCATCGCGCTCTTGCACGCCATAGGTTCGGCGCCGCTAGTGTGGAGCCAGAGCATCGCGACGGTTGCCACGGTGCATATCGATCGTGCCGTGCTGGCCTACGATCAGGGCAAGTTCGACGACGCCCTGAAGGAGCTGCAAGAGGCGCTTAAGATCGAACCGGAAAACGTCGAAGCGCTGTATTACCAGGGCATCGTCTATCTGGCGCTCAATCGTCCGGCGGAGGCACAGGCGGCGCTTGAAAAGGCCCGCCGCCTGCGGCCGGGCAATAGCGACGTGGCATTCCAGCTCGGCGTGCTCTACTTCGGGCAGGAGAACTATGATCGCGCCGAACCACTGTTACGACAGGTCTACCGGGTCGAACCCCGGCGGCCCAATCTTGGCTACTATCTCGGGTTTATCGAGTACCGCGACAAAAACTATCGCGAAGCGGTGCGCCTCCTCGATAGCAATGTTGCCAGCGATGACAAGTTCGCGCAGTTGGCGAAGTTCTACTCAGCACTGGCGATGACATCGCTGGGGTTTCCGCGCGAGGGTCAGTCGGCGCTCGATCAGGCGCTGCGGCTCGATCCGGCGTCGCCGTTGAACTTGCCGGCGCAGCGTTTCGGCGAGGTTTTGCAGAGCGCGGTCGAACGCGAGAAGCGTTTTAATGGCGAGCTGCGCCTGGGGATTTTTTACGATACCAACGTGCCAGTCGTTCCGGCTGCCAGCAGCGATATCGTCGCCCAAGCGATCCAGCAGGGGCAGCGCAGAAGAAAAAGTGAAGGTGAGCTGGCGGCACTCAATTTGTCTTACACTTGGCTGAGAAAGCTCGATTGGGAGGGAACGATTTCGTATCGGTTTCTGCAAACGTATAACAATCATCTGACGGAATTTAATACTCAAGACCACACGCCAAATTTAAATATCGCTTACCGGACCTCGGTCGGCGGCATGCCGCTGATCGCCGGCTCGCAGTTTGCCTACGATTTTATCACCCTGGGTAACGCAAGATTCTCCCAGCGCGGCATCGTCAATCCCTATTTAACATTGGTGGAAAATCAGGGAACGACGGTGTCGAATTCGACAAACTTGCAGTTTCGCCTGCAGGCCAAGGATTTTTTCAACGATAGGAAAGTCACGCGCCGCGAAGTGCGCGATGCGATCAACTATGCGCTGGGGCCGCTGCACTTCATAGCGTTTGAAGACGGCCGCCACTACGCCAAGCTCGGCTATCAGTACGACTTTGACAAAGCCGAAGGCGAGGACTGGACCTACGCGGGGCACAGATTGCAATTTGGCGGCCAGTACACACTGCCATGGTGGGATGTGCGGCTGCGCTATGATTTAGACTTGCACTGGCGCGCGCACAAGTATCGCCATAGTCTAATTCCCGCCACGGCTACCGGCACCGTGAAGCGGCGCGATGTCGAACCGGTGCATCAGTTCGGTGTGGCGAAAGATTTTTGGAATAACTTTACCGCCGGCATCGATTATCTATTCTGATGTGATTTTGACCGACACTACTCATCTTTACGTTCAGCAGCGCAAGTAGCGCACGGCGGCGGCCTACATGAAATGCACGAAGATCGAATTGGCGAGCAGTAAGCCTTTAGCCGTGAGCCGGAGAAAGCCGCTGCTCTCTTCTAGCAATCCTTCGTTGGTCCACAAGCCAATCTTTGGGTAAACACGCGCCGGAGGCTCGCCAAAGCGGCGGCAGAACTCTGCGACGGATATACCCTCGGTCAGGCGCAGACCGAGAAACATGAATTCGCCCATCGCTTTGTCGCGATCGATCGCTTCCCAATCAACAACCGCTGTGCCAGTGTCGTTCAGCTGAGCCATGTATTTACCGGGATTTTTCTCATTGCTCCACCGCTGCCCGGTCACCGCGTCGCTGCTGCGCAGGTAGCTGTGGGCGCCGGCGCCGAGCCCCAGATAGTCGCCGCTTTTCCAGTAGTTCACATTATGGCGTGAGTGATGTCCGGGTCTTGCGTAATTGGAAATCTCGTAGCGAACTAAACCCCCTGGCGCGAGCTTATTTTCGATCAGCTCGGCCATGGCGATCTCTTCGTCTTCACTCAAGTTCTGCATGCGCCCGGCGCGATACTCGTGGTGGAATGGTGTGCCCTCTTCGAAAGTGAGGTTATAGGCCGAGAGATGCGGCGGTTGGAATCCCAACGCCGTGTCGAGATCAGCTGCCAGCTCGTTGAGTGTTTGGCCCGGGTTGGCAAAGATCACGTCGAAGCTGAAATTTTCGAAGCCCGATTGGCGGACCACATGCAAAGCTGTTTTCGCTTCATCTGCCGAGTGAACGCGGCCGAGAAACTTTAACAGGCGTTCTTGAAACGATTGCACGCCGACGCTGATCCGGTTCACGCCGGCGTCTCGATAACCGGCAAAATTCGCGGCATCGACGCTACCCGGGTTGGCTTCCATAGTGATTTCGCAGGCGGCGTCGAGCGGAAACGTGGCGGCGACCCAAGCGAGAATCCTGCCGATGCTGGTCGGCTTGAAGGTAGACGGCGTGCCGCCGCCGAAGAAGATGCTCTGCAGCTCACGACCGCGCCAATCTCCTGCGGAACCGTAGTGCTCTAATTCTCGCACCAGCGCGTCCGTGTACTGCGCCTCCGGTATCTGTGGCACGACGTGCGAGTTGAAGTCACAGTAGGGGCACTTACTGACGCAGTAGGGAATATGAACGTAGAGTGAAAACGGCGCCGCCATCCGAGTTCATCTTAGTTGGCCTTCAACCGCACCGCAAGAAAGCGGTTGGCAGCCGCGTGGCGGATTGTGTATCGTGGCGCGAATGGTTTGGCGGAGGTGATGTAGCATGGCAATGGAACTGTTGACGGAAAGCTCCGGCGTCTTACAAAGCGCGGAGTCGCGCCGCTTTGCTTTCCACGGCGTCGGCGGCACGTTGTTCGGCATTCAGATTGTCAATTTGTTTTTGAGCATCGTGACATTGGGCATTTTCAGCTTCTGGGGCCGCGTCAAAGTTCGTAAGTACATGATGAGCCAGACTGAATTCGAAGGCGATCGCTTTGCCTATCATGGCAATGGCCAAGAGCTGCTCATCGGCTGGCTCAAGGCTCTAGTGTTTGTTGGAGTTCCGTTGCTGATTCTCACGTTTCTCTCCGCCGGCGCGCTGGCTTACCTCGCGGTTCTCGCCTTCATGCCGATCGCGGTGGTGAGCGCTAGGCGTTATCGGCTCAGCCGCAGCTCCTGGCGCAATATCCGTTTCTCGTTTCGCGGGCGAGTTTGGGATTTTGCTTTGCTATCGGTCAAGGGCTGGTTTCTGAGCGCGGTGACATTTGGCATCGCCTACCCTGTCTGGCAGAACTGGCGCCAAAGCTATCTCGTTTCCCATTCACATTTTGGCAATCAAAAATTCGACTACGACGGCCGCGGCAGCGAACTCATATGGAACTTTTTGTTGCATTTGTTGCTAACGATTCCGGCGCTCGGAATTAACTGGTTCTGGTATTGGGCGCGGCTGCAACGCTACTATTGGAATCATACGCGTTTCGGCGCGGCGCGTTTCAGCTCACAGGTCAGCGGCGGCGGCCTCTTCGGTCTCATGTTTGTCAATCTGCTGCTTTTGCTCGTTACACTGGGCCTCGCCTGGTCCTGGGTGCAGGTGCGCAACGCGCGCTACTACCTCGAACACCTGACCCTGGACGGCGCGCTCGACGTCGCGGCCATTATGCAGGACGCGCAGACGGCCAGCGCCACGGGCGAAGCGCTGTCAGGATTTTTCGATTTGGATTTTGATCTCGGCTAAGCAGGGATATAAACCAGGAGACACAGCGGGCCAATCTCGCCTCTGTGACATCGGTTCATCAGTGGCGAATCTTCCGAAAGTTTCCATATGCAACTCGAATGGCGTGGCCACTACCTTGACGGCAAAAGCGCTCAGCGCCGCGGTGCCGTCGTGCAGCTTCAAGCTTCGGGTCTAAGAATTACACTTGACGACGGCGCGCTGCTCGATTGGCCCTACGCTGAAATCAAACAAACCCAGGGGGCCTACGCCGGCGAGCAGGTGCGACTCGAACGCGGCGGCGAATTTGCCGAGGCGCTGCTAATTCAAGATAGCGACTTCCTCGCGACACTGCATCGGGTGGCGCCAAACCGAGCTGAGCGGTTCCACAATCCAGCCGATCGTCCCGCGCGTCTTCGCGCGACCATCGTCGCAGGGGTCGTGTCCATCGTCGCGCTGATTGCACTCTATCTCTACGGCGTGCCCGCGTTGGCCACCGCCGTGACCCCATTTGTGCCGGTTGCCTGGGAAGAGAAGCTCGGCGCGATGGTGATGGACCAGATGGTGCAACCGGAGAAGCAATGCAACGATCCGGTTCTGCGCAAAACAATCGACGAGATCGTTGCGAAGTTAACGGCCACAGTGCCCAACAGCCCTTACAAATTTCGCGTCTATTTAGTGAACGACCCCACGGTCAACGCTTTGGCAGCGCCAGGCGGATACATCGTGATTTTTCGCGGCTTGCTCGAAGCGACCCGGCGACCCGAAGAGCTAGCCGGCGTGCTGGCGCACGAGCTGCAGCACGTGCTCAAGCGCCACTCTACCAAGTTGATCCTACAACATGTGTCGACGGGGGTATTGATGTCGGCGTTTTTCGGCGATGTCAGCGGTTTGGCTTCGTTTGGCTTGGAAGCGGCGCAGACCCTGGCCTTGCTGCGCTATAGCCGCGGCCACGAAAGCGAAGCCGACGCAGCAGGTCTAAAGATGCTCAACGCGGCGGGCATTGACGGGAGCGGCATCATATCGTTCTTTGAGATCTTGCAAGCCAAATCCGGCGGTGAGCCCGGTTTCTTGAAGTACGTCTCGAGTCATCCCGATACCCAAGACCGCATTGCCCGACTCAAATCGTTGGCAGATCAAACAGAGCAGGCGGCAGCAAGACCACTGCGTTATGATTGGGCCAATGTGAAAAAAATCTGCGCGGCTCGCAGCACTCGTTAGAAGCGCAGAACCTCGTCGTCCTTTAGAACGTGCAGCTGTGGTCGCCTGAGTGCTTTGATCTCGGCGATGATCTCGCGGCGAAATTGCGGTTTCAAATGAGTGACATAAATTGGCGTTGCAGGGCGATTCAGCTTGTCGATTTCTCGCGCCAACATTGCCGGCGTTAAATGCCGGCTGGCCGCGGCGACGTCGCGCAATCGATTGGGAAAAGATGTCTCGATAACAACGCCTCCGAGGCTGTTCTGCTTCTTCGCCAGCGACCACACCTCACTTGTCGGTCCGGTGTCGCCGAGGTGCAGCAGCGTTTTAGTTTGGTTCTGTATGAAAAATGCGACACTTGGAACGATGTGATGCACCGCCACAGGCGTAATCCGATAGTTACCCACGCGGGTCGCCCGCTTGATTGGAAGCACACGCAGCTGCAGTACCGGCTTGGTCTGACTCGGACCTTTGATCTTAGTAAAATCCGGCCAAATTCCGTCGTTGAAAAAATATTTTCGCAAACCTTCAACGATCGGTCGTGTGCCCCATATATTGATGCTCGCCTTGCACTTGCCAAAAAGATTGTCAGCTAACGTGCCGAGCCCCATGACATGGTCGAGGTGGATATGGGTAACCAGGATGTTTTGGATTTTCAGTTGCGCCTGCCAGCTAAGCGCCCCGGTCACGCCGCCAGCGTCAATCAACAAAGTATCGTCAACGAGAAACGACGATAACCTGTGGCCAGGCAACTGGCCGCCCGAGCATCCCAATACGCGCAGTTTCATAGGAAAATGAATTTGTAGTCTAACCTGCTTTGAAATACTTGACTAGCGGAAAATCTGGAAAAACGGTAAATACCGACATGCTCCGAGCACGCTCCGACGATTTCTCAGCTCGCTCCGCCCCATATGGCTGATCCTGCAATTACGATTCGCAGCATTCCGCTCTTCTCTGCGCTTTCTCGCGAAGACATCGCCAAGGTGCTGGGCAAGCTGGAGGAAGTCTCCGTTCCATCGGGCGCGACCATCTTTTCTCAAGGCGACCAGGGAGACGCGTTCTACGTTATTCAATCTGGCGCAGTGCAGGTCATCGTCGAAGCGGCGGCGGGGCGGAGAGAAGTCGTCGCCGTCCTGGGCGCACAAGATGGCTTCGGCGAGATGGCGCTCCTTTCCGGTGAACCGCGCTCGGCGTCCGTGGTCGCCATCGCCGACACCTCGCTCTGGCGTTTGAGTCGCGAGTCATGGAATGAGCTGATCGAGAAGCATCCGTCCTGGCTGCTCCATTTCTGCGCCACCATTAGCAAACGGCTGGCGCGCCTCGACGCGCAATATTCTTATGGGCGCGATGCTTATCGGTCTTTGGCAGAAAACTATTACGCTTCCCGCACCAGGGAACATCAGCAGTTCCTGCGCCGCGCGGCGCTATTGGATTGGCTGGACGCGGAAACCGCAGGGAGCTTGCTCCGTGCCAACGATGCTGCCGGTTGTATCAGAGACCTGCAGACCAGCCAGCTGCCGCTCCTGCAAAGTGGCAGCGACCATCGGCTGGAGTTCCATCCGCTATTCGGCGAATTCTTGCGTGGCAGGCTCGCCGCCATCGAAGGTTCGGCGGGCGAGCGCGAGCTTCATGCGGATATCAGCGCCGGCTACGAGTCGTTAGCACAGTGGCCCCAAGCGATCGAACACGCGCTCGCCGGCGAGAATTGGCGCCGAGCACGAATGTTGCTGATCGAGCACTACGGCGGTGGCGCAGAAACCTCGGCAAATTTTGTTAAGACCGCCCTGGATCGGTTTCCAACGGGTTTTTTCCACGGCGACACCGCTTTGATTCAACTAAAGGCTGACGCAATGTTGGCCTTGGCCGATCCGCAAGGAGCCTATCGAGTCTATCAAGAAGCGCTGGCACACCAGCGTTCACACGTCGGCGTAGTTCAATATCAAAACATGGCCCGAGCTTTGTACGAGAGACGTGAGTACAACCAGGCCGTGCAGTGTTTGCGCAGCGCGCTCAAGATCCTCGAGCAGGACGTCGGCGAGCACCGTGGCCCGTCGCTGCTGCGCCAATCCGATGGCGAGCCAGGTGAAAGACCCTTCTCACGACAAAAAACGCGCTACAGCCCCGCGCTCCGCCTCCGGCGCATCGTCAGAAAACCCAGCCTCATTCGTTGGCTCGGCGGCATCGCTGGCGCCGCCATTTGGGCCTACTTTTGGTTCGGCACTCCCGCCATCGGTTTGGAACCTGCGGCGACAAAGCTGTTAGGGCTCGTCTGCTTGACACTCATCTAATGGGTGTTTTGGGTGTTTCCCGATTACGGCGTGGCACTCATCTTTGCATTGGGATTGATTCTGAGCGGTCTGGCAAAACCGGACATCGTGCTCGGCGGCTTTGCCAGCAGCTCATGGTTTATGACGCTGGGGGTGCTTGGCCTCGGCGTCGCCATCACAAGCTGCGGTCTGTTCTACCGATTGTCCTTGCAACTCGTCAGAGTCTTTCCTTTGAACTACTACTGGCAAATCGTCGCTCTCGGGCTCATGGGGGGCGTGGTCATGGCGCTGATTCCGCAGCAAAGCGCGCGCACGGCCATCATTAGTCAAATGCTCATCAATCTTTCCGAAAGCCTCGGCTATAAGAACCCGTCAAAGGCTTCCACTGGCCATTTCGCTGCCAGTTTCTTGGGCCTTGGTCAGTTGGGTTTCTTGTTCCTCACCGGTTCGACAACGAGCCTCATCGCCTACGGCCTCTTGCCACCCGAGGTGCAGGCTCGCTTTACTTGGGGTTACTGGTTTATCGCGGCAGTGCCACCTACCCTCGTGGTTATTTTCATCATTCTTGCAGCCACCATGATTCAATATCGGCCCGAGTCGCACGCTCGCGTTTCTTACAAGTTAGTCGAGACCCAACTCGGTGTCTTGGGTACCATGTCGAAGCATGAGTGCATCACTCTGTTGGTGCTGGTACTTACGATCGCCGGCTGGCTCACCGCCGGTTATCACAAGATCGATGGTGCGTGGATTTCCTTGTCGGCGTTTTGCGTTTTGATTGTCAGCGGTGTTCTAGAGAAAGGGTTAATCAAAAACGGCATCGACTGGGAAGTGCTCATCTACATGGGCGCGACCTTGTCGATTCCAACCCTATTAACACAAGCACGTATAGACAAATGGCTGGTCGCGGCAGTCTCGCCGCCGTGCTGCCCTTCGTCGATTGGCCGCTCATCTGCATTGTGGTGATCGCGCTGATCACCTACCTCGCAAAACTGATATTCACCAGTTTCCTGAAGGTAGTTACAATGATGGTGACTTTCCTGCCGCTGGCGCCCGCCATCGGCGTCAGCCCGTGGGTCATGGCGATAATTATTTTGATCGCTTCCGAGGTATGGTTCTTCCGCTCCCAAGTCGATTGGCACACGATGGCGACCGCAACCACCGATGGCAAAGGTGTTACCTATCCGTTGATGGCGCGCATCAACCCAATCTACGCCATCGCCTATATCGTCGCGCTCATCGCCGCGATTCCCTATTGGCGCTACCTGGGGCTCATCTCTCAGCCGCCTCAATGATATCGACAAGCTCGGCTGCAGCCAAAAGTATTTTAGCCTCGACCGTGGCGGGTTAATTGCCCTCCTTGAAAGCTCGTCATACGGACGCTAAGACTGAACTGTCCGATGGCTAAATTGATTAACCAAGATCTGGGCTCGCTCGAATACCAAACCGCGCTGACGCTCCAGGAAAAGCTCGTCGAGTCCAAACAACGCGAGCCTTCCGATGACATTCTTCTGTTCGTTGAGCATCCTCACATCTACACGCTCGGTCGCGGCGGCAAAGAGACGAACGTGCTGGCGCCACGGGAAGTTCCGGTTTACCGCAGCAGCCGCGGCGGGGATGTGACTTATCACGGGCCGGGGCAGCTCGTCGTCTATCCGATCATCGATCTGCGCTCGAAATTACGCAAGGATGTCCATCGCTACGTGCGCAATTTGGAAATGTCGGCGATTTCCACGCTGAAAGATTTCGGCCTTTCAGCGACTCGGCGCCCGCCGTATACTGGCATCTGGATCAACGATCGTAAGATCGCGGCCATTGGCGTAGCCGTAAAACGCTCGATCACGTATCACGGTTTAGCGCTTAACGTGAATACTGATTTGTCTTACTTTCAACGCATCGTTCCCTGCGGTCTGACCTGGGCCGATGTGACATCACTGCAGAAAGAACTCGGTGCGGCGCAGAATATGAACCTCGTCAAAGTACGCTTTCTTCACAACTTCGCGAAAGTCTTTGGCTACCCGGAGGTTCAAGAACCGTCCGAAACTCCGAGCAAACCCGAAACCCGAAACTCGGAACTCGAAACTATTTGAACCATGCCACGCCGTCACCCCGACTGGATCAAAGTCAAAGCCCCGGGCAACCCCAACTACATGCGCCTGAAGAAACTCATGCGCGAGAAGAATCTTCACACCGTCTGTGAAGAGGCGCGCTGTCCGAACATCGGAGAATGCTGGGGCAACAAGACCGCGACGTTTTTGATTCTGGGCGACACCTGCACGCGTGGCTGCCGCTTTTGCGCCATCGACAAAGGCAAGCCGCTGGCGCTCGACCCGGAGGAGCCGCGCAATGTGGCACTGACCGTCAAAGACTTGGGGCTCGAACACATCGTTGTTACGTCGGTAAACCGCGACGATCTGCCCGACGGCGGCGCTAACCATTTCGCTAAGACAGTCTTCTGGATCAAGAGTTTGAATCCGGGCATCCGCGTTGAGCTCTTGATTCCCGACTTTGAAGGCAATCTGGACTCACTGCGTACGGTTGTCAGCTCAGGTATCGAAATTTTGAATCACAACATCGAAACCGTACCGCGCCTCTATGGCAAAGTCCGCCCGGGGCACACCTATGAATGCTCGGTGAATATTCTGAAGACCGCAAAAGAAATGCGGCCGGACGTGCTCACAAAAACCGGCATGATGCTCGGCGTGGGCGAGTCCAAAGAAGAAGTGATGACGACATTGCAGGATCTGAAAGAACGCAACGTTGACATCATCACCCTCGGCCAATATCTGCAACCCTCGTCGAAGCTAATGAAGGTCGAACGCTATCTGCACCCGGATGAGTTCAGGGAATTCAAAACCGAAGCAGACAAGCTAGGCTTTCGTCATGTAGAATCCGGCCCGCTGGTGCGCAGCTCGTACCACGCGTGGAGCCATGTGGGATAGCAGATTGGTGTGATGAGTAGCGCTTCCTGCCCCCAGCACGCCAGCAATCCAATCAGATCGAAAAAACATTTGCATTTGCGTCAACCGCAGATCGCTTGGTTCAAATTTCTTTGAGTTTTCCGGTCAACCAGCGCGCCGTTCGTAGCAGCCGCGCATCGCCGCCACGCGGGCCGACGAGCTGCACGCCGATGGGTAAGCCGTTTGAACTTTGCATGAGTGGCAAAGTGATGGCAGGCATGCCAAGCAAAGTCCAAACCGAACAGAATGTCGGATCGCCGGTGGAAGATAACCCCTTTGGCGCCGCGCCGGGCGCGGTTGGGGTGATAATCGTGTCGTAGCGCTGCTCGAACAATTCCACGAAGCTCTCGTTGGCCGCTTCCGCCTGTGCGCGGGCGCGCAGGTAATCCGCCGCGCGCACTTCTTGGCCGCGCTCGATCTGGGTTCTCAACGCCTCAGAAAGTTTATCGCGGCCTTTGTCCCATTCACGATGCAGATTTACCGCCAGTTCGGCGCCGAGAATCGCGCGATGCCAATCCCACGCATCGGCTGCCGAGGGAAACAACTCCACTTCTTCGATTTGCGCTCCCAACTCTTCGACTAGTTCGCTGAATCCTTCTTTGCTCTCGCTGTCGACGCGCTCCCAATGGGGCGTTTTGACAAAAGCGAACATGGGCGCGAGCGGCGGCTCTTCGCGCGAGGTTTCAAGAAAAGGAATCCGCGCCCGCGGCCGCGTGTCGGGATCGTTTTCATCGAAGCTGACCAGCTGCTCAGCCAGCAGGGCGACGTCGTCAATTGTTCGCGCGAACACGCCGATATGATCCAGCGTGCGCGAGAGTTGCAGCACGCCGTGACGGGAAATCATCCCATGCGTCGGTTTGAAGCCAATCACACCACAAAACGCCGCGGGACGGATCACCGAGCCAGCCGTCTGCGTGCCCAGCGCGAGAGGCACCATGCCCGCGGCCACGGCCGCCGCTGAGCCGCTGGAAGAGCCTCCCGGCGTGTGCTCGGCGTTGTGCGGATTGTGGGTTTTTCCCGGCGAGAAAAACGCAAACTCCGTTGTCACCGTCTTGCCTACGATCACCGCACCAGCGGCGCGCAAGAGTGAAACCGTCGTTGCATCGCGCGACGGCGTGCGGCCAGAGTACAACACCGAGCCGCACTCGGTGGGCATGTCGGTGGTATCGAAGATATCTTTGATACCGACAGGCACACCGTGCAGCGGCCCGACGGGTTGGCCGGTCAGACGGAATTGGTCCGCGGCGCGCGCCTGCTGCAACGCGTAATCCGGATCGAGAAACGCCCAGGCCCGCACCTGTGCGTCGACGTCGCGAATGCGCGCCAGGCACGCCTCGACGAGCTGTTCGGAAGAAATCGCCCCTTCGCGAATCAAGCGCGCGGCATCGACAGCGGAGAGGAGATGGAGATTGGTCGTGTCCATTGGCGTTATACAGAGGGCGACCAGCCGGTCACCCCTACCGCTAATTGCCGTAGAGAAACTCCGGCAGCCACAGCGTCATGCCGGGCCAGATGTACATGCAAATCAAACAGAGCACGACGATCAACATGTACGGCATCATGCCGGCAAAAATCTGGTTGAGCGTAACATGGGGCGGCGAGACGCCTTTCAAATAAAAGGCCGACATCGCCACCGGCGGCGACAGAAATGCCGCTTGTAAGTTCACCGCGACCATCGTGCCAAACAGGATCGGATCGACGTTAAAGTGGGCTAAGAGCGGAATGAAAATCGGACAGAAGATGACGATAATCTCGGTCCATTCCAGTGGCCAGCCCAAAAGAAAAATAATCAACTGCGCAACGAAGAGAAAACCCAACGGCGAGAGATTCATGCTCAGCACCCAGCGCTCGATCAAGCCCTGGCCGCCGTGCAGCGCGAAGACGCTGGAGAAAAGCGCCGAACCGATGAACAGCCAGCAGACCATCGCGGTAGTCTTCGCGGTGAGAAAGACCGCTTCGTTTAAGTTGCGGCGTAGGTCTTGTGATTTGCTCAGTCCCATCGCCCAAGGGATGACGGTGCCAAAAAAAGTCGCGCCGAGGGACGCCGACACGAGCAGCGGCACGAACTCACCGCGGCGCAAGCCCAGCGCAATGCCGACGATTGCGCCGAGTAAACTCCACCACGCCACCGGCCGGGGAAATTTTGCCATCGCCGCCAAGTAAAGCGCGCCCAATGCGCCGATGGCCGCCGACTCGGTGGCGGTGGTTATGCCGAACAAAATCACCGCAAGAACGATGATCGTAAGCACGCCGAGGGGAACGACCGAAGCAACCAGCTCGCGGAGAATCTCGAACTGCTCGCCGTCCATGCGCCAGTAATAATAGGTCAGCAACAATCCGAACAGTGCCGCAAAGGCCCAAAACCAACTATAGAAGTTCGCGGGAATTTTGCTCGTCGCAGCGGCGGCTGGCTCAGCAACCGAAGTCATCTCGCGCGGCGGCCCTTCGGACGGCGGCGCGGGAGCGATCTCCACCGGGCTGCCGGCGGCGCCGAGCTCCTGGGGTTTCTCGTCGGCTGGCACCGTAGATTTCTCAGCCGCTTGGCCCAGCTCCACGGGCTTCTCCGCCACGGCGCCAAGCTCCTGGGGCGCTGCTTCTGCAGCGGGCGCGGGCGCGGCCACGCCTGCCTGCTCCTGTAGCGGCTTTGCCGTGCTGACGGTTGCCGGCGCGTTGTAAATCACGACGTACCACCAGGTCATGGCCAAAGTGCCGGCGCTAAGCGCCAGCGGCACCATCAAAGTGAGCACCGTATTGACGACGAAACCGTAGCCGATGGGCTTGCCGCCCGCGGTCTTCGCGCCGCGCAACAGACTCGGTCGAAAGAAAGCGCCGAGCAGGCCACCGAACACACGCTTTGCCGGCCCGCGCTCGAGCCGCTGCAGCCAATCGGGAACGTTCAAGCGATACTGGTCCTCGGAAAGCTTGGGCGCGATTTTCGGATTGATGATCGCCCAGCCGAGAATGTAGACGAGATATAAAAAAGTCAGAAAGAAACCCGGCAGCATCGCCGCAGCGTACAGTTTAACGATCGACTGACCGGCCACCGCGGCATAGACGATCAACATGACCGACGGCGGAATCAGAATCCCCAGCGTGCCACCTGCGGTGATCGCGCCGGAAGCGAGCCGGACATCGTAGCCGGCGTTGAGCATGGGGCGCATGGCGATGACGCCCATCAACACGACCACGGCGCCGACGATGCCCGACGCGATGCCCCAAAAAGCGCATACGAGTAATGTCGTCACCGCCAGCGACGCCGGCACGCGGCGAAACGCCAACTGCACAGCGTGAAACATGCGGTCGACCAGCGCCGCGCGCTCCATGACGTAGCCCATGAAGACAAACAACGGCACGGATAATAAAGTATCGTTAACCATCACGCCGTAGGTGCGCTGCACCATGAGGTCGAAAATGCGATTCTGCCACCAGTGCTGTGTCGGATCCCAAAAGGCCACGGCACCAAACAGCATGCCGACGCCCATGAGCGTAAACGCCGTCGGAAAGCCCATCATGATCGCCGCCACGATGAGCCCGAGCATAATCAAGCCGAGTACCGGGTCGCTCATGGCTTTTTCTGCTCCTTGATGTCTGTCACAGTAACGGCACTGCGATGGCGCGCCGCTTCGTCGATGGCGTGGGCCGATTTCAGCGTCGCTTGGCGCGATTCTTCATCGATAAACTCGCTCTGCGAAAGCTGCGTCTCTATAACGTCGATCTCTTCGACGTCGTGCAGCCGCGCCGGCCACGCGCCGGTCTTGAGACAAACAAAGCAGCGCAGAATTTCAGCGAGGCCCTGCAGCATCACCAGTGCGCCGGCGATGGGAATGAAAGTTTTGAAGTGATACACCGGCGGACCCGCCGCGGTGACGGTGGAATGTTCACCGATGCGCCAGGACTCAGCGGCGTAGCCGTAGCCGGCGTAGGCCAATGCGAGAATTCCCGGCAGAAAAAACAGCAAGTAAAGAATCAAATCGAGCAGCGCCTGGGAGCGCGGCTTTAAGTAGATGTAAACGAAATCGGCGCGCACGTGGCCGGCCAAGGCCAGCGTGTAGGCGCCGCACATCATGAACAACGTGCCGTAGAGCATGTTGTTCAAATCAAAAATCCACGCCGTCGGCGCATTTAAGATGTAGCGCTTGAAGACTTCGACGGAGACCACGAAGGTCAAAACCACGATCAGCCAGGCGAATAACTTGCCGATCCAGTAGCTGATGCGGTCCGCCGTTCGGATGAGAGCGAGTGCATTCATAGACAAACAAAGACGCCAGCCATCCGGCAAATACCGGTTGGCTGGCGTCTTCTCTAAGACCGAAGAACGAGCCTAGCCTTTCCTAGCACCGAAATAATGGTTGTAGGCCATGCGGCGGTCGACGACGGTGTCCAGCTCCCACTTCACCGCGCGCTGCGCAAAGGCGCGCTGCGAGTCGGCGATCTCTTTGAACAATGGATTATCCGCAGCCTTCTTCGCCGCCGCCGCGTCATAGGCAGCCAGTTGCTGGCGCAGCACACCGGCCGGCGTCTGGTAAAAACGCACTTTGTCCTTGGTCTGCATCTCGATGTAGTCTTTGGAATAGCGATCGATGGCCTTCCAGGACATCTCCGCCGATGCCGCCTCGACGGCGTTTTCGATGATCGATTTCATCTTCGCCGGCAGCGCGTCGTACTTGCCCTTGTTGAACATGATCTCAAACTGCTCGGCGTTCTGATGGTAGCTCTGCAGCATGCAGACTTTGGAAACATCGGGGAAGCCGAGCATCCGGTCGGAAGAGGCATTGTTAAATTCCGCGGCGTCGAGCAGACCGCGATCCATCGCCGGCACGATCTCACCGCCCGGCAATGCGTTGACCGCCGCGCCCATACCGGTGAACACGTCGGTGGAAATGCCGACGGTGCGGAACTTGAGTCCTTTAAAATCATCCGGCTTGGTGATCGGCTTCTTGAACCAGCCCAAGGGCTGGGTCGGCATCGGTCCATAGGGTAACGACACCACGTTCATGCCGATGGAGTTGTAAAGCTTGTTGAGCAACTCACGCCCGCCGCCGTAACGATGCCAGGAGAGCAGCATGTTGGCGTCCATGCCGTAGGCGGGGCCGGAGCCCCACAGCGCCAGCGCCGCCTGTTTGCCGTAGTGATAAACCAACACACCGTGGCCGCCATCCAGCGTGCCTTTAGACACCGCTTCGAGCAAACCGAAGGCAGGCACCACCGCGCCGGCCGGCAGCACTTCGATCTTCAAATCGCCGCCGGTCATGTCATTGACCTTCTTGGCGAAGTCCTGGGCGAACTCATGAAAGATGTCTTTCGCGGGCCAGGTGCTTTGCCAACGCATCGATGTCGCGCCCTGCGCCTTGACGATGTTGGGAAAACCAAGTACCGCGGCTCCGCCCGCCACCACGGCGCCCTTGAGAATACTGCGCCGCGAAAGCTTACTTGCCTGCGGCTCCTGCTTCTTTGCTTCTTCAGCCATGAATTTGCCTCCTACAGTCAGAAAACTAATTTCACTGATTTATAGTACGGATGGGCAATTCACGTCAATGTCGGATTACCCGCAAAATCGCAATTTACGGCTTTGGCAAAAAGCCTCTCAGAGTCAACTCGGCGCCAATTACACCAGCACTTTCGGGCAACATAACAATGACCAAACATCTCCGCAGCAGCATGGCTTTGCTTAAGTTGACACTCGCCAGGTCCACGGGCTAGGTTCCAGGACGTAAAGTTCACCGTCGACTCATGAACCGCACAGAGCTCATCAGCGCGCTGCGCAATGCCATCGGCGCGCGTTATGTCTTGATCGAGAACGAAGACAAGATCGTTTACGAGCAGGACGGCTCGATCTTTCAGATCATGCCTGAGATCGTCGCCGTGCCCGCCAACACCGCAGAGGTCTCCGCCGTGGTAAAAATCGCCAAGCAGGCCGGCGTGCCAATTGTCCCGCGCGGCTCGGGCACGGGTCTGGCCGGCGGCTCGGTTCCTGCTGAAGGCGGCATCGTCGTTTCGCTGTCGCGCTTGGATCGCATTTTGAAAATCGACCTGGAGAATCGCATCGCCATCCTCGAGCCCGGTGTGATCAACGTGGACGTCACTAAAGCCGTCATCAAAAACGGCTATTTTTACGCGCCCGACCCCAGCAGCCAAGCAGCCTGTTCCATCGGCGGCAACGTCGCCAACAACTCCGGAGGGCCGCACACGCTGGCATATGGCGTCACCACCAACCATGTGCTCGGCGTGGAGATCGTGTTGGACGACGGCGAAGTGGTCTGGCTCGGCGGTGAAGTGGCGGATGCGCCGGGCTACGATCTCTGCGGCGTTTTCGTCGGCTCCGAGGGCACCATGGGCATCGTCACCAAGGTAGCGGTGCGGCTGATGCCGACACGCGAGGCGGTGCGCACTCTGCTGGCTATCTTCGATAGCATGGACAACGCGACCCAGACGGTGGTCGATATCACCGGTGCCGGCATCATTCCGGCGGCGCTCGAAATCATGGACCGCACAACCATCGAAGCAATCGAGCGCGGCGCCCCGGCGGGACTGCCGCGCGACGCCGAGGCCGTGTTAATCGTCGAAGTCGAAGGACTGCGCGAAGGCATCGACAAAGCCGCGGCTATTTCGCAGACGATCTGCCAAAAAAATCATGCGCGCGAAACCCGCATCGCCAAAGACGAGAGCGAACGGCAAACACTTTGGAAAGCGCGCAAGGGTGCCTTTGGCTCCATGGGCACGCTGGCGCCCAATTACTACGTGCAAGACGGCGTCGTGCCGCGCAGCCAACTCCCCGAAATGATGCGCCGCCTCGCCGTTATCGGCAAAGAGTTTAATTTGATCATCGCCAACGTCTTCCATGCCGGCGACGGCAACCTGCATCCCAACATCGCTTTTGATATGCGTGAGCCAGGCGTTCTCGATCGCGTCGTGGCGGCCGGCGCCGCAACGCTGCGCGCTTGCATAGAACTGGGCGGTAGCATCACCGGCGAACACGGCGTCGGTCTAGAAAAGAAAGCTTACATTGGCTTGCTGTTTAACGAGATCGATCTTGGAGCGATGACCCGCGTGCGCCAAGCGTTCGACCCCGACGGGCGCTTCAACCCGGCAAAACTTTTTCCTACTCCCGCAAGCTGCGGCGAAGTACGCCTGCAGCAGGCGCCGATTCCGGCGGGACTATGGATTTGATCAGACTGTTTCGAGTTTCGGGTTTCGAGTTTCGGATTGGTTCCGGAATTTCGAACCCGCAACGCGAAACCCGAAACCCGAAACAGATTTAAGCACCCGTGGAGCACCACCCGCATACACCGGTCACCGGCGACCAAGCGAAAAACGCCGGCCTCGATCTTCCCGAGCTCTATCAGTGCGTGCATTGCGGTCTGTGCTTGAACCAATGCCCGACCTATCGTGTCACTCGGCTCGAGCCGGAGTCGCCGCGCGGCAGGATTCATCTCGTCAAAGCAGCGGCCAACGGCCGCATTCAGCTGAACGAGCGCTTCGCCGAACATCTCTATCTTTGCCTGTTGTGCCGGGCGTGCGAGACCGCCTGTCCCTCCGGCGTGCAATACGGCCGCATCGCCGAAGCGGCCCGTGAACGTCTTGGTCCGCCGGGGTCGCAGACTATGCGAGCAATTCTCAAGTTTGTTTTTACCCAATTGCTCGCTTATCCGCGCCGTTTGAAGTTAACTGCAGGTTTTCTCGGATTCACCCAGCGCACCGGTTTGCAGGATTTGCTTGCGCCGCTGCTGCCGAAAAAATTGCGCGACATGCAAGCCATGCTACCGGCAATCCCAACCAGCTTTTTCACGCCACAAAAAACCTACCCAGCCATCGGACCACGCCGCGCCCGCGTTGCCATGCTCAACGGCTGCGTTATGCCCATCCTCTTTAGCGACGTCAACGCCGCCACAGTGCGGGTCCTGCAACGAAACGGCTGCGAAGTGATTTTTCCCGAAACCCAAACTTGCTGCGGCGCATTGAACACGCATAACGGCGAGAGTGCCGCTGCCAAAGATATGGCCAGGCGCAATATCGATGCATTTCTTAGCGCCGGGATCGACGCCATCATCGTCAACGCCGCCGGCTGCGGCGCGGCGATGAAAGAATACGGCCATTTGCTCAAGGACGACTTGGCCTACGCCGAAAAGGCGAAAGTTTTTAGCACGCGGGTCAAAGACGCCGGCGAGTTTCTTGCGGAGCTTGGCCTCGTCGGCAGGCTTGCAACGGTGCCGATGACCGTCACCTATCAAGACCCCTGTCACTTGGCCCATGGCCAACGCGTGCGCGCGCAGCCGAGGAAATTGCTCCAAGCGATCCCAGGTCTGAAATTTGTCGAGATGGACGCCTCCGACCGCTGCTGCGGCAGCGCCGGCATCTACAACATCACCCACCCCAACATGTCGCAGCAATTGCTTCAAGAAAAAATGGCGGCGATCGCCGCCACCGACGCTCAGGCGGTGGTCGCGCCCAACCCCGGTTGCATGCTGCAACTGCGTTATGGCGCCCGGCAGTGCGGTCACAATCTCCAAGTTTTTCACTTGATGGATCTACTCGATCGCAGTTATGCCGCGGCGGAGAGCCAATCGGCACAATGAATGTCAGCCGAGAACAATTGACCCAGCGGCTCGCCGCCGAGCTTGGCTCTGCCGCCGTGAGCAGCGACTCCGCATCACTTACGGCGCACCGCATAGACGGCATAACACCGAGGCTTTTTTGCGAACCCGATAGCGCCGAGCAAGTCAGTGCCGTGCTGCGCGTTTGTCGCGAAGCCAAAGCCGTCGTCGCGCCCTGGGGCGGCGGCACGGCGACTAACCTGGGCAACCTGCCGCGCGCGCTCGATGTGATCGTCTCGACCGCCAAGCTCGACAAAGTCGTTGAACATGACGCTGCCAATTTGACCGCGACGGTGCAGAGCGGCATCAGGTTGGCCGCTCTGCAAAAAGCCTTGGCGCCGCAAAGGCAGCTGGCGCCCTTCGATCCGCCCCTGCCGGAGCGCGCGACCATCGGCGGCATCGTGGCGGCCAATCTGAACGGGCCGCGCCGCGGCTACTATGGCAATGTCCGTGATCTGGTCATCGGCATGAAAGTCGCGCTCGCAACGGGTGAAGTCATCAAGGCGGGTGGCAAGGTCGTCAAAAACGTCGCTGGCTACGATATGTGTAAACTCTTTACCGGCGCCCTCGGCACCCTTGGCATCATCACCGAGGTGACGCTGCGCATGGCCGCGCTTCCCGACGAGAGTGCAGTAATCAGCGCTTGCGGAACTTTGCCGCAGGCTTTCCAGTTCGCCGAAGCCATCATCGGCGCGCCGCTATTGCCAGCGGCCGTCTCGTTGAACAGCAACGGCGTCGTCAGTAATTCGCAAGAGGGTTGGCAATTGACAATTCTATGCGAAGGCTTTGCCGAAACCATCGCGCGTCAGATCAGGGACATTCAAACGCTGGCGGATTCGATTGGCTTGCCGGCTCGCTGCGTCGAGCCGCAGGCCAGTGCACAGCAATGGCAACAGTTATGTAATTTTCCAGCACGCCCAAGCTCAGTCGTCTACCGCGTCACCGTGCCACGCACCGAGCTGCGATCTGTCGTCGCAACTACCGGCAACTGGAATCCCACCCCGGCCATTCTGGCCGACGTGGCCTCAGCTGTGGTCTGGATCGTTTACCCAGCAAGCGAAGCAGCCACCCAGTTGTTTCCTAAACTAATCGATTTGGCAAAGGAGCGACGGGGCCACGCTGTCATGTTCGCGGCGCCGGCGGAAGTCAAAGCCGGCTTCGATGTCTGGGGTCCGCCGCCGCCAAGCTTCGCATTGATGCGCAAGTTAAAGCAGCAATTCGACCCACAGGGGATCTTGAATCCCGGCAGGTTCCTGCAAAATTTGTAAAATTCGCGCGTTGAGACCTGCGAGGATCGAAGATTGATGATAGAGGATGGCGATCATCAATCCTCCATCTTCATTCTCGCTCTAGAAGAACCGGATCACCCAGCCAGGCAACCAATTATCAACTCCCCAACCTCGGCTTCCCGCCACAGCGAAGTAGAGTGCCGCGGCGACGAAAACCAAGTTGTCGCGGATGCCAACCTCGTGCGCGTGGTAGGATTGACGGTCGAATGACTTGAAATAGTTCTGCGCCTTGTCGTCCTTGATCGCCGTCTTTACCACCGGCACCATGGTGGGCAAAACCTTGAGCCAGTAAGAATGAAGGCCGAAGGTCGGAATCAAAAAAATAATGATCATCACCGCGCTGATTGGCGTCTGGATGCCGGCGGCCAGGCCGAAGCCGCCGACCACCATTAGGAATGTCGCCACAGCGCCAAAAAATGTCGCGCCCTTGGGAAACAAGATGCTTGCGGTATTGACCGGATTGGGCCAGCGTTGCACGTTGCTGATGCCGCTGATCAACATCCGCCAGCCGAGAATCACGCGCAAAATCGCTTCGCAGATCACGATAGACGTTTGCGGGTCCAAAACTTCCCTCCCGAAACCGGTGTCGAATAAATGACGCGACTATATGCAGTCGCCAATTGCACGTCAATGTCGACTTGGCGGCAATTGTCGCCTTTTACCAGTGAAATTCTAAACAAAATTTGAAGAAACTGTATTGTCAGCGGTGCAGAAATTCTCTAAACTACGGTTTCTGCGTTTTAAATCATGGCATGTGAGTTGCTCGAACTTCACCCTCAAAGGTGGTGCACATGAGATATCCTGTTCGATTGACGCTAGCGTTTTGGGTTGCCGTGCTCGTGGCCGTTGTCGGGCACGCGCACGCACAACGGGATCCGTTTCCATTGCTTCCTGGCATGGAAAAGCAGGTGGAGTTTTGGAAGAAGGTATTCACCGAGTATAGCTTTTCGCAGTTAATCTATTTCGATCCGCAGGATTTGGCGACGATCTACGAGGTGAACGAGGTCGGCCCCGACAATCTTCCCGATGAAACCATCAGGTCGGAGCGTGCCCGCATTGCCGCCGCCAACGGTGTGACGATCGATCGTGTGTTTGCCCAGCGCGGTGTCAAGGAAAAAACCGCCGCAGGCTGGAAACGTTCGGGGCGCTACATGGCGCAGATGCAGCAGATCTTCCGCGAGCGGGGATTGCCGGTGGAGATCAGTTATCTGCCGATGGTGGAATCGTCCTTCGATATAAACGTGCGCTCCTACATGGGCGCGCTCGGCATGTGGCAGTTTATGCCGGCCACCGGCCGCGGTTTCAATATGCGTGTCGATGGTGCGATTGACGAAAGACGCGACCCGATCGAATCGACGCGCGCCGCGGCTTCGTATTTGAAGCAGGCCTATGAATCGCTAGGCAGCTGGCCGTTGGCGATCACCTCCTACAACTATGGACCCGCCGGGATGGCGCGCGCCGTCGCCGACATGGGCACAGCCAACCTGGTGGAATTGATTCGCAACTATAACGGTCCCTATTGGGGTTTTGCACCGAAGAACTTTTACGCGGAATTTCTCGTCGCGATCGAGATTGGGCGTAACATTCAACGTTATTTCCCCGGTCTGGTTCTTGATTCCCCGGTGACCGTAAAAGATCACGAGCTTGCCAGCATGACTTCTTTAGAAGCGGTGGCCAATGCCAGCGGTCTTTCCCAGGATCAACTGCTAGCTTGGAACCCCGCACTAACGTCGCAGGTGCGCTGGCTGCCAGCCGGTTACCGCGTCAAGTTGCCTGCCGACACGACCATGGCGCCCATCGTCGAAGTAGCTCGCTACGAGCCACCGGCTCGTCCGGTGGTTGGACGCGGGCGCGGCAGAGTTGTCACTGCGGCTAACAGTGGCACCCAGCCAAAAACGGTACATCATCAAGTCAAACCAGGTGAAACCCTCAGCAAGATCGCCGCGCGCTACGGCGCGTCGGTGCAAAGAATTCTTCAGGCCAACGGCCTGCGCCATGCTAATCTCGTCAGAATCGGCTCAACGCTTGTCATACCGCGCGCGTAACTTCGCGCTAATCCAACAGCAGCACGAAAAGGCGAACCCTAAGGTTCGCCTTTTTTATTGACATTCTCGTCGACACCGTGGGATGAACTGGACCAACAAAGGAGGACGCCTTAATGCCGCCACCGAGTATCGGTCTGATCATTCCATCGGCCAATCGTCTGACCGAACCGCAGTTCAACACGTATCTTCCGGCGGGCGTCGGAACCCATGTCACCCGTTTGCGCATGGCCGGCAAGTTCCGCAAGCCGCTCGCGGTCCTGAAACCAGAATTAATTCAGGCGGCCGAAGCGCTTTCCGACATCAAACCCAGCGTCATCGTGTTTCATTGCACGGCTAATTCAATGGAGAGCGGCTTGGACCATGAGAAAGCGATCGTCGACATCATCGCCCAAGCAAGCGGCTGCCCGACGATCACAACGGCGCAAGCCCTGACCCAAGCCTTCGACCGCGTGGGCATCAAAAAAATGGTGCTGATCAGCCCCTATGTCCAGTCGACCAACCAACTTGAAGTGAACTATCTCAGCGAAACCGGTTACACGGTGCTCCACGAGAAAGGCCTAGCGCTTGACTCGGGCGCCTACTCGGAAATAACACCCGAAGAATGGAAGAAGATCGTAAAAGAAAACCAGCGCGCCGATGCCGACGGCTATTTCTTGAGCTGCACCAACACGCGCATGATCGAAACGATCGCCGACCTGGAACGCGATCTAGACAAACCGGTGATCAACAGCAATCAGGCGACAATTTGGGCCTGTCTAAAGAAAATGGGGATTGCTTATTCGCATCCGAAGCTGGGCCGGTTGTTTAGCGGGAATTAAGACAGCAAGCCGAGACTCCCCCGGGGCTGGTCGAAATCTCAGCTGATCAGCGATCTAGACGATCAATGGTGCGCAGAGTTTCGTCGCCGGGGGACTTTCACCGCCATTATCGTTGGTTTCGAAGGCGTCGGAGAAATCTGGTTGTTCCAGCTTGTTGCTCATACGATATTGCGGCAAAGTACTCATCTAGGGTTCGCAATCGTCCTCGGCGGCTAGGTCGTTCGATTAGAACAGTAGCTTTTCTTCGTCTCGTGCCGGTACCGCGAGTCGCTCTTTCAACCCCGTATTGCGCGTTTCCACCCGCACATTGCGGATTGCCATGGCGAGCGCTTTGCGGTTGCCAACGACGATCACCAGTTTTTTGCCGCGCGTCACCGCGGTGTAGAGAATGCTGCGATAGAGCATGATGTAGTGCGACGTGTGCAGCGGCAGAATCACCACGGGATACTCGCTGCCCTGGCTTTTGTGAATGGAGGTCGCGTAGGCCAGACTAATCTCATCCCATTCGTCCGATTCATACTCGACGATGCGCTCGTCGAACTCGACGCGTATCTTGCCGTCGTCGCGGTCGATGCTGGCGATGTGTCCGAGATCGCCGTTGAAAACTCCTTTGTCGTAGTTGTTTCTCAGCTGCATGACTTTGTCGCGCACCCGCAGCGTCGACCCGCCGCGCTCCAGGCTGACACCGGCGGGATTGAGCAACTGCTGCAGCTCGAGATTTAACTGCATCGTCCCGAGCAGACCGCGATGCATTGGCGTTAGCACTTGCACAGATTGGGTGATGTCTCCACCGCCGAGCTGCATCATTTGCGGGATGCGCACGCGCAACAGTTCTTTGATCGTCTCGAGAACTTCTTCTTCACTCTCGCGCGCCATAAAATCAAAGTCGCGCCGCTCGCGCGCGTCGGCGAACTCCAACGACTGGCCCTGGAGAATCTTGTGGGCGTTAACGACAATCAAACTCTCGCCCGATTGGCGGAAAATCCGCCTGAGCACTGCGACGGGAACCACGCCCGAATCGATCAAGTCCTTGAGCACGCTGCCCGGTCCGACGGACGGTAGCTGGTCAACGTCGCCGATTAGAATTAAATGCGTGTGCGGATCGATGGCGTTCATCAAATTATCCATCAACATGAGATCGACCATCGATGCCTCATCGACGATCACCACGTCGGCCTGAATCGGATTATCCTGATGGCGCTGAAAGCCGCCTTCGCGCGGGTTGTACTCGAGCAGGCGATGAATCGTCATCGCCTCTTCGCCGGCAGTCTCGCTCATGCGCTTGGCCGCGCGCCCGGTCGGCGCCGCCAATGCAAAAGAGACCTTGGCACGGCGCAGAATGCCGAGCAACGACATAAGGAGCGTCGTCTTGCCGGTGCCCGGCCCGCCGGTGATGACAAAAACTTTCCGCTGCAGCGCCTGGCGCGCGGCTCTGATCTGATCCTCATCGAGCCGGATCGGCAGCGCCGCAAACAGATCGTCACTCAACAAATCAACCGCACCGCGCTCCACGGTCTTGCCCTTGTCCCAAGGGCGCGGCATGCGCTCGTCTTGCAAATACGACGCGGTGCCGAGCAGACGGCGAATCGCCGCGGCAACGCGCTTTTCCGCCTGCCAAAATTCACTCAAGTAAACGCGCTGTCCTCGGCCATCTTTGCTCTCTTGCAAAATCACAGCGCCGCTTGCCGCCAGCTTGTCGACGGCGATTTCGATGCGGTCGTAATCGACGCTCAACATCTCGCAGGCGGTGCGCGCCAGCGCTGTCAGCGGCAAAAAGCAGTGGCCGCGCTCGGCCGATTCGCGCAGCGCGTGCAGCACTCCCGCTTGCACCCGCAGCGGAAAGTCGCCGCGAATGCCGATGGCGTTGGCAATCCGATCAGCAAGGATAAAGCCGATGCCGTGCACTTCGCGGGCAAGCAAATAGGGATTTCCCCGCACGCGTGCGATCGTATCGGTGCCAAAGACGCGATAGATGCGCAGCGCCAGCGAAGCACCCACGCCATGCCCCTGAAGAAAGACCATGACGTCTTGCATGCCGCGCTGCTCTTGCCAAGCCTGCATGATGCGGCGCGCGCGGCTCTCGCCGATGCCTTCCACTTCCAGGACCCGCAGCGGTTCCTCGGAAAGAACGCGCAAAGTTTCCAAACCGAACGCCGCCACCAATCGTTTGGCGTAGGTCGGCCCGATGCCTTTGATCATCCCGGAGCCCAAATATTTCTCGATGCCTTCGAGCGTTGCCGGATCGACTTTTTGCCACTGCTCGACTTGGAATTGCAGGCCGTATTTCGGATGGCGCTTCCACGCTCCGGTCACGCGGATTTCTTCACCCTCGGAGACCGGGAAAATGGTCCCAACGATGGTTGCACCCGGCCCGCCGTCGGAGTCCAAACGCGCGACAGTATAGTGGGTTTCCGGGCTCTGAAAAGTGATCCGGCCGATGGTGCCCTGCAGTGAGGTTTTATCGTTTAGCGGTCCCGCCACAAACGCTCCAGTCGCAATCCTACTTGAAAGCCAGAGCCCGGTAAACGTTTACCCTTGCGTTTTCGCCCCCCGATGCTTACATTTAGAGTATCCCCACATGACCACACTCACAGCACCGCTTTGGCTGGCTCGCTCTGGTTTGATTGCTAAGTTCGTTTCCTAACCGCGCCGGTTTTCCCGCTTTAGAAAGTGCGGGAAATAGGAGTTCGCAACGCTATGTCTTTGGAAAACATATGGTTTGAAGTCGTTTTGATCCTGGCGCTGATTCTCGCCAACGGTTTTTTCGCTTCGGCGGAAATCGCCATGATCGCCACCCGCAAAAGCCGCATCGATGCGCTACTTGAGCGGGGCGTCCGATCGGCGGCGGCGGTGGCGCGCTTGAAGAACGACCCTGATCGTTTTCTCGCCACCGTGCAGATCGGCGTCACCGTTGTCAGCACCATGGCCTCGGCCATCGGCGGCGCCGCTGCGATCGATTATCTAAAACCGCAAATCGCCACAATGCCGTTCCCGTTCGCTGCCCGTTGGGCCGAAGCCATCGCCATCGGCTTGGTCGTCGCACCGATCGCTTATCTCTCGCTTGTTCTGGGCGAGCTGGTGCCCAAATCTCTGGCATTGCGTTTCTCTGAAAAGATCGCCTGTGTCGTCGCCCGGCCGATCGAAATCCTCGGTCAGATCAGCGCACTTTTCGTTAAGCTTCTGACCGCTTCGAGCAATGCCGTGCTTTGGCTGTTCGGCGGCAAAGACGCCGAAGGCGCAAGTTTCATCTCCGTCGATGAAGTTAAATCGCTGGTGCGCGAAGGCGCCGCCAAAGGCATTTTCAATGAAACCGAAAAGGAGTTGATCCACAGCGTCTTTGAATTCACCGACACACCGGTCAAAGCGGTCATGCTGCCGCGCACTGAAATTCATGCCATCGAAGTCCACGCGACGTTGGCAGAGGTCGCCAAAAGTTTTGTTGAAAGCGGTTTTTCGCGCATCCCAGTTTACGACGGCAGCTTGGATAATGTCATCGGCATTCTCTACAACAAAGATGTCTTCAAAGCACTGCAAGAAAAAAGCGACTTTTGCATCCGCGAGCACCTGCACCCGGCCTACTTCGTGCCAAGCACCTTGCCAATCAGCGAACTGCTCAAGCATCTGCAACGGCGCCATCTCGCCATCGCGCTGGTGGTCAACGAATATGGCGAAGTCGAAGGGCTGGCGACACTAGAAGACTTGCTCGAAGAGATCGTCGGCGAGATCCGTGACGAATACGACCGCGAGGAGCGCGGCCCAGTCGAGCGCGTGTCCGATGGCTCGATGGTGATTCGCGGTTCGGCACTGCTGAAAGACTTGAAATCCGACTACAACTTGCCCTTCGAAGAATCGCCGGACTATCACACCCTCGCCGGCTTCGTCCTGGCGCAACTACAAACCATCCCGCGCGGTGGCGAGCGCGTCGAGCATAACGGCTATCGGCTGACGATCGTTGACATGGAAGGGCGAAGAATCGTCAAGGTCAAGCTGGAGAAGGCCCAGCCGAACTAATCCGACAATAATAGTTTATTTCTGCTGCCAGCGTTCGGTGTACCTTGCCAGAGGCAGCACTGCCAACAACACTTCATCGGTTGTCATGCTGAGCAACGCGAAGCATCTGCTTTGTCGGCGGCAGCAGATCCTTCGCTTACGCTCAGGATGACATGCTGATTGTTCTCACAAGCAAGCGAACCTTGGTTGTCGATTTCGGGTCTTTGCAGGCAATAAAAAAGCCCCGTCGCCATTTTCATGCGACGGGGCTCTTTGGCAGCGATTAATCGCAGTTTACTTCTTCTTGTCTTCCTCGCCCGGCTGCTTGCCGGGTTCGAAGCCGCCTACTTCGTGGTAAAGAACTTTCTTCTCTTCCTCGAAGGCGCGGACCGATGGAATCTGCCCAGGTAATCCCAGCTTCTTCCATTCGCCGGCGACTTTATCGTACATCTCTTTGCGCAGCGCCGTGCGTTTGGAGAATACCGGCAGATAGCGGTGCTCTTTGCAGGCGTTGATCAACGCCTTCGAGCCATAGGGCCGTTTCTCCGGCGGATTTTGCGTTGGGTCGAGCCAGGTGCTCCAGGTGTTGCGCAGAATATCGACATCGTCGATCGGGTTGCAGCGGCTGCTCATGGCCCAGATGACCTGATCCATATCGGTCGGGTCGATGTCTTCGTCAACGGCAATGATCCACTTGGTGTAGTAAGCGCCGCCAGGAACCTGCGCTGCTAGCGCCAGCGCTTGTGCGGCGTGGCCGGCATAGCGTTGTTCCAATGCGATCACCGTCATGCCGAACCCGCCGGCGCCAGCCGGATGGGCGTACACGCCTTGAATGCCCGGGACACCGAGCTTGTCGAGATCGTCCCAGATGCGCGCCGAGCGGATAATCGAGAAAAAGCCGCTCTGCTCGTTGGACGGATAATCCGCCATCAAAGCGTTGGTCAAAATCGGATTGCTGCGATAGTGAATCGCGGTGACTTCGACTAGCGGGCAGCCCGCTTCAGGTCGGCCGTAGTAGCCGGGAAATTCGCCGAAGGGTCCTTCTTTTTTCACCGAGTTCGGCTTGATGATGCCTTCGATCATGAACTCGGCGTTGGCCGGCAGCAGCAAGTTGGTCGTCTTGCCTTTGACCACCGGGATCGGCTCACCTTTGATACCGCCGAGATATTCATATTCAGAAACGTTCTTTGGAAAAGTCTGCGAGCCAACGACCATGAATAGCGGATCGATACCCCAGGCCGCCGCGACCTCCACCGGCTTTCCCTGCTCCCATGACCGGGTGATGTGCAAGCGCGCATCTTTGCCGGGCGACAGGTACAGGCCGCATTCGTTTTTGCCCTGCAGCATCATGCGATAGGTGCCGACATTGAGATAACCGGAATCGGGGTCGCGGGTAATAACGCAATCGGCGGTGCCAGCGTAGCGTCCGCCGTCGAGCGGCCAATGGCGCGGGATCGGCAGTTGGGTCAAATCGATCTTGTCGCCGGTCAACGTGTTCTGATAGAACCCCGCCTGGCTCGCCGGCACCTCTTTTGGAGCCATGCGATTTTTTAATTTGTCTTTGACACGGCGAATTAATTCTACCGTCGGCGTGTCCGGCGGCTCTTCCATGGTCAGCGCGATACGCGGAATGCTCGGACCTAAAATATTCCACAACGACTGCGCTTTGTACGGGCTCTTTTCATAGCCCTTGATATTGTCGAAAAGGATCGCCGGCGATGGTTTGTGCTTGGCGACGAGATAGCCAATGGCGCTCATCTCCTCTTCGCAGCTCACCGCTTCCTTGACGCTTACCAGGTCGCCCATCGCTTCTACGCGGTTTAACCATTCGCGCAGATCTTGAATCGGGCCGCCTTTGGCGTCCGACGTTTGCCGTCTTTCCGGTTTGGCCATTGGTTTCCTCCTGGGATAGTTCGTTGCTTCGATACTTATAGCTTGCCGCCCTTGGGCAGCAGCGATTTGAAATATGAGAAAGCGTCGTAAGATCGATACATCATATTTTCTTTCATGTAATCGATCTCCTTTTGCGGCATGATCGCCGGCTTGCCGACGCAGCTGGCGACGAACTGCATATAAGCCGTCCGCTCCAGGTAAATCGCATGGACGGTAGCATATTCCAAGCTATCGCCGACCACAATAATGCCATGCCCCTTGAGCAGCATCGCCATGCGGTCCCGCAAGGTGGCGCAAATGTCTTTGCCATCCTGAACCGTGTAAATCAGCCGCGGGCTGGGAAAAATCGGCGTTTCCGGCGCGAAGACTGCCGCTTGATTGTAAATCGGCAATATCGGCGTGCCGGCGACGGAGAAAGCGGTGGCCAAAGTCTGGTGCGTATGCACGACCGAGTTCACATCGGGCCGGGCGTGGTAAATCGCCGCGTGGATCATAGCTTCGCGCGGCGGATTGGCGATCTTGGTGACCGATCGCTTATTGCCCGCCTTGGCATAGTTCTGCTCGCACACTTCCATGTACTGATCGATGTCGACGAGGATGATGTGCTTGGGCGCAATCGCTCCCAACGGCGCGAGCACCGGCTTGATAAAAAACTTGCGCGTGCCGGGAATGCGCGCGCTGACATGGCCATGATAGTCCGCCAGGCCTTGATGAAACATGATACGATTGCCCAGCGCGACTTTTTTCTTCAGTTCTTCGAGATCCTTCTTACTAGCTGCCATAGAGTCCTCGATTTCTTAGGATTTAGATTTTACTTGCCTCAGTGCCGCCGGCGCCGGACTCGGATCTGCGCAGGTTCATCCAATTCCACTGATCGGGGAATTGCCGCACCTTGCGCTCGAGCCATTCGGTCATAACAACGGTATTTTCGCGAATCGCCTCTCTGTCCTTGGTGTCTCTTAACAAGTTCAACTCCGGTTCGATGATCAACTGCAAACGGTCGTCGGACCGGCGCACCAAGCATGCCGGCACCACCGCCGCGCCGGTGCGCAGCGCCAAAGTGACCGGGCCGCGCCGCGCATGAACGGTCTGGCCGAAGAGGGTCACCTCAACTCCCTTACTGCGGCGATATTCGTCGGCGATGATGACCGCGACCTCGTTGCGGCGCAACATCTCGCTCAATTCGCGCAGCGCTTGACGCCGCGGCCGCGCGTGGATGGTGCGCTGGCGCACGCGCAAGCGATACTCATCCAACAACTCGGCGAAGCTGCCTTCGCGCGGTTGATTGATCAGGACCGACGCCCGATATCCATCGATCGTCAGCCTGGTGCCAACCAGGAAAAAATTCCCCAGGTGGGCGCTCAAAACCAGCACGCCCTTGCCTTTCGCCAAGGCACGATCGAGATGCTCGCGACCTACCACGTCGATCTTCCGGCGCAGCTCCTCGTCGGAAGCCGAGACCGCCGCCACCAACTCGACACACGCGCGAAAAAAATTGCGCAGGGTGCGCCGCGCCGTGTTCTCCGCTTCCGTCGCGCTGATGCTGCTGCCAAACGCTGCGCGAATATTTGCGATCGAGCGCCGGCGAAACCCCGGGAACAAACGGAAACAAAGATTCGCTGACCGGTCGGCCAGACTCAACGTTGCCCTGGGAAAGCGCCGCGACGCAGCGCAGCCGATTTTCAATCCCAACCACGTGCTTGCATACGTAGCTTTGCCAATCAACCAATCGGTCATGCAGTTTGTGGGTCAGCACGCTGGCCGAGCGACACGAAGTAGCGTAATCTACGCCACTTTTCTCCCAGTGGCAAGCACAACGGGGGTCAAGCCTAGGTCGCCCGCTGGCACAAAACTCTTTGTAAATCGGCTATTTATCCCTATTCGTGGGCATTTGAACGAAACCGGCGCGGTTTTTCTGGGGAGCTTTCTATGGTAGAAATTTGGGGTTATTCCAAACGAGAACTGCTCCCATGAGAATGATACTGCCGCCGCTCAAAGAGCGCCGGGTCATCGACCGGCTCTTGTCTAGTTTTTTTCTTGAATATAAGCCTCAAGATTTTAAGAAGGCGATCGCCGCGCTTTGCCGTTTTTATAATTTGAAGATGCCCAAGATTGAATGGTTCGAATACATCGATTGGGGCAAGACCGCCGGCAAGACCTACGAGAACGGCCAGATTTATTTAGTTCATCCGGAGAACTGGAAGAACGGCCGTAAATATAACACCGAGCGCCGCTGGATCAACATGGTCTATCATGAGATGGGCCATTATGTTTTTTGGGCCGACGCCGAAAACAAGGCCGATATGTTCGCTGCGCGCATGGCGCGTGGATTGAACAATCACAAATAATGATGAGGGGGCAATTGACGAATCGCCCTAACCCTAACTGTTATGGACTACAAAGAAACACTTAATTTGCCGAAGACGGCTTTCCCCATGCGCGCCAACCTGCCGCAGAACGAGCCCAAGCAGGTCGAGAAGTGGGACGCCGAGCGCACCTATTTCAAGATGCTCGATGCCAACGCCGGCAAAGAAAAGTTCATCCTGCACGACGGGCCGCCCTACGCCAACGGCAACATTCACATTGGCCATGCGCTCAACAAGATTCTCAAGGACATCATCGTTAAATATCGTTCGATGACCGGCTTTCACTCGCCCTACGTGCCGGGTTGGGACTGCCACGGTCTGCCGATCGAACAACAGGTGGAAAAAAATGTCGGACGCGCCAAGAAACTGGCGATGAGCAAGTCGGAGGTCCGCAAGCTTTGTAAAGAGTATGCTGAGAAGTTTATTTCGATTCAGCGCGAAGAATTTAAACGGCTGGGTGTGTTGGGCGATTGGCAGCATCCCTACCGCACGCTCGACCCGCAGTACGAAGCGCAGGAAGTCCGCGAGCTCGGCAAGTTTGTTGCCTCCGGTGCACTCTACCGCCAGAAAAAGCCGGTCTATTGGTGTGCCTCCTGTATGACCGCACTAGCCGAGGCGGAGGTCGAATACGAAGACCATACCTCCGCGTCGATCTACGTAAAATTTCCCGTGGTAGATGACAAAGGCAAACTCGCAACCCAAAACTCGCAATCCGAAGCAGTGTATTTCGTCATCTGGACCACGACTCCCTGGACGCTGCCCGCCAACCAGGCGATCGCGGTCCATCCTGAATTTACCTATCGCCGCGTCAAAACGCCCCAGGGCGATTTGATTATCAATCACGAGTTAGTCGCCAAAGTAATGAGCGCGCTGGGTTTCGAAGCGAAAGACTATTCGATCAGCAGCAACGGCTGGCTGGGCGCGGACCTCGAAGGTATTCAGTGCCGCCACCCCTGGATGGAGCGCAACTCGCAGATCATCCTCGCCGACTATGTGACCCAGGACCAGGGCACCGGCTGCGTCCACATCGCACCCGGCCACGGCCAGGAAGACTACAATGCCGGATTAAACTACGGCCTCGAAGTGATGGCGCCGGTCGACGCCGAGGGGAAGTTCACCGCGGAGGCCGGCGACTTGAAAGGCGAATCGGTTTACAAAGCCGATCCGATTATCATTCAAAAGCTCGCCGGACGCGGCATGCTCCTCAAAGAAGAAAAATTGGCGCACAGCTATCCACACTGCTGGCGCTGCAAACGACCGGTGATCTTTCGCGCCACCGAACAGTGGTTCATCTCGATGGAAAAAAACGACCTGCGCAATCAGGCGCTCAAAGCCATCGACGAAGTAAGATGGATTCCGCCCTGGGGCCGCGACCGCATTCGCGGCATGCTCAACGCGCGTCCCGACTGGTGCATCTCGCGCCAGCGCTGCTGGGGCGTGCCGATTCCCGCGGTCTATTGCAAAAATTGCAACCAAGCCGTGCTGACGCGCGAGCTTTGCGACCATGTCGCAGCAATTTTCGCGAAGGAAGGTTCCGACGCCTGGTTCAACCGGCCGCTCGAAGAGCTGATTCCGCAAGACTTGAAATGCCCCGGCTGCAATGGTCGTGACTTCACCCGCGAAGAAGATATTCTCGACGTTTGGTTCGATTCGGGAGTGAGCTTCGCGTCGGTTGTCGAGCAGGATGCTCGCTTAGGCGGCCGCGCCAATCTCTACCTCGAAGGCAGCGACCAACACCGCGGTTGGTTTCACACCGCCCTGTTGACATCCTTGGCGACCCGCGACCGCGCGCCCTATGAAAACGTGCTGACGCACGGCTTTACCCTGGACGGCAAGGGCCGCAAGATGTCGAAGTCCGAGGGCAACACCATTGCGCCCCAGGACATCATCAAAAAATCCGGCGCCGAGGTGCTGCGCCTTTGGGTCTCGGCCGAAGATTTTCGCGAAGACGTGCGCATCTCAGATGAGATTCTCAATCGCTTGATCGAAGCCTATCGCCGGCTGCGCAACACCGCGCGATTTCTCATCAGCAATTTGTACGATTTCAATCCCGCGACCGACGCGGTGCCGGTCAAAGATCTCGACGAGCTCGACCGGTGGATCTTGCACCGCACCGAAACCGTGCTGGCGCGCTGCCGCGAAGCCTATGAGAATTGCGAGTTTCATCTGGTCTTTCACGCGCTCAATAATTTTTGCAGCGTCGACTTGAGCGCGCTCTATCTCGATATCGTCAAGGACCGCCTCTACTGCGAAGGCACGGCATCAAAAAAACGGCGCGCCGCCCAAACCGCGCTCCATCGGATTCTCGACGTGCTGGTGCACTTGATGGCGCCCATCGTTTCGTTCACCGCCGAAGAAGTGTGGGGCTACATGCCCGACAAGGACACGCACTCGGCGAGTATTTTCCTGTCGCCCATGCCCGCGCCCGACCGCGCGTTTCTCAACGACGAGCTAAGTGAAAAATGGGACAAGATTTTCCGCGAGCGCAGCGAGGTCTTAAAAGCGCTTGAGCAGGCGCGCACCGCCGGGGTCATCGGTCATTCGCTCGATGCTAAAGTGGTCTTGCAAACTCACAACGGTGCCGCGCCGTTAGCAGCGCTGCTCAGCACCGAGCCGCAGAAGCTCGCCGATGTCCTGATCATCTCTCAGGTGACCGCGGCAGAAAGCGCAGGATCGAGTCAAGCGTTGTATCAGGTGGAAAAAGCCCAGGGCGTCAAGTGCGAGCGCTGCTGGAAGTACGATTTGAAGGTAGGCACGGACGCCAGCCACCCGACGGTCTGCCCGCGCTGCGCCCAGGTGCTCAACTCTGGAGCGTCGACTTGAGCAGCAAAACCCGTCTGGTCACGATTTGGCTTGCCGTCATTCTGGTCCTCGACCAGGCGACCAAACTGATCGTCGATCGCAGCATGCCGCTGTACCATTCGATTCCGCTCATCGACAATTTTTTCAATCTCACTTACATCCGCAACACCGGCGCTGCCTTCGGCATCTTTGCCGGCAGCGCCGAAATTTTTCGCCGGCCGTTTTTGATCGTGGTTTCGATCGTCGCGATTATTTTCATCGTCAACATGCTGCGCCGTCTACCGGCGCGGGAAACCGGTCTCAGCACCGCTCTGGCGTTCATTCTCGGCGGCGCCATCGGCAATTTGATCGATCGGCTGATCTACGGCGAGGTGATCGACTTCCTCGACTTCCATTGGTCGGGCTACCACTGGCCGGCGTTCAACGTCGCCGACAGTTTCATCACTGTCGGCGTTGCGATCACGATTTTCTATCTCGTGCGCGCCAAAGGCGAAGACCCCTTCGCCGCCGCATCGCGATAGTTCTATCGGGCTTGAGCTCAGCTCTTTTGCGCCAAGATCAATGTAGTCCCTGGTAAGGTCTTGGGGATGTCGCCATGGATCGTGATCGACGCAAACTCGGCCCGCTTGAGCCAATCTGAATACTGCGACAGGGTCCAGCATTCGCCTTCCGGCGTGTGGGTCAGCGTGTAGACGGAGAAACGCAGCGCAAATGTCGGCTCGGTGCGTTCTTCGTTGGGCACAAAATCGTTCACAACGAAAATTCCGCCGGGTTTGAGCGCGGAGTACGCCTTGGCAAACAGCTCCTGATTGCCTTTGGGCGATTCGAAGCGGCAGAAGTTACTCGCCAAAACCAAATCATAATGATTCGTTTCAATGTTCGCCGTATGATGCTCGCCGTCGATGAAGCGAATCTTTCCTTCGAGACCGCGTTCCTTGTTAGCCTTCTTCGCCACCGCGTTGACGTTGGGCCAATCCAACTGCGTGACCTGGGCGGTCGGATCGCGCGTGACAATCGTCATGCCAAAAATGCTCGAGCCGCCGGCGATATCGAGAACTTTGATTCCTTTGCGCTCACCGCCAATTTTGAGAATATCGCAGAGCGCTTTTGCCGCTGGCTCGGCGATGACAATGATGCCAAGCACGAGCTTCTCCCAGACTTGCAGCTCGGCGTTGGTGTCCATGCGCCTGAGCGGCTTGCCGGTTTTGAGCGACTCTTTCAAGTGCGCCATGCCGTCCCACAGCGCCAGCGCGACATGGCGGAAGTCGCCGCAGTAGGAAGGCTTGCCTTCGACGAGAAAGACTTGGCTGGTCGGCGTGTTGTAGTAGCAGCCGTCTTTTTTTTCAATCAATCCCAGTGCCAGCAAACTATCGAGCACGATTCTGGTCGCGCGCGGATCGGTGCCGGCCGCGCCGGCAATCTCTCCGGCGCTGTGCAAGCCCTCGTCGATGTGGGTAAAAAAATCGTACTCGATCGCGGCGTCGAGGATCTGGCTGTTGGCGAAGTCGCCGAGAATCCGCATCAGCGGCCGCGGCGACAGTTCTTCTCGGCTAGCATCGGCCATGATTATTCTTTGTAAAAGCCTTCCTTTTTGATCTGCTGGTAGACTCCCTCGAAAAACATCGCGAAATAGGAAGTTCCCATGCGCATGCAGTATTCTAAATTGAAACCAGGCCGGGTCTCGGCTCTACCTTCGATCAGCAGGTTCTTCAAAACCAGCCAATCGAGGTCGGCGTGGGCCATGATGCCGTCATGTTCTTCCAAGTCGGCCTTGGCGTGGACGCGGAAATAGACGATTTTCTCTTCAGGAAACTGGTAGCTTTTGCGCAGCGCGCCGCCAAAAAACCGCGCCCAGTGGCCGACTGCTTCTTCGACGCAGAACGACGCCCACCATTCGGCGATGGTCCCCTCGTACAGGACACCGCGGTAATACTCTAAGAAGGCGCGGCATTCGGCGAGCATTTCGTACTCGACCATTTCTTCGTCGCGCAGACCGAAGTTGCGCCCCTGCTCAAGCACGATTTGGATATGGCCCGGCGGCTTGGGATGGATCATCTCATCGGCCACGTGGGCGGCAAAATGTTTCAGCAGCTCGGGATGGCGTTTGAAGAACGGCTGCTGGCGCTGGTAGGCAACGCCGTGGAAATTGTTGATCTCGGCGACGAAGCCGTACCAGTTCTGCCAAAAAATTTTGATCGCCTCCATCGGCAGCGTGCCGCTGCCCATTTCGGTATGAAATCGCCCTTTGATGAGCCACTTATCGGCGATGCCCAAGAGGTATGACTTCAAGTCGGCGATGACCGCATTGGCTTCCTGCTCGGAAAGTTTCTTGCCGGTAAAATCTTGTCTGCCTAGTCCCATGGGTTGTCCTCCTAAAGGGCGCTCTAGCAGAGTGCGCCCGGATTCAGAATGTTATTTGGGTCGACCAGCCGCTTGATCTCTTTGACGACGTCATAGAGGCTGCCCAAACGCTGGTACGGCACCGGGCCTTTGGTGCTGAGCGTCGGCGCCGTCCAGACCACACCGCGTTCGTTGCTAAACTGCGCCACCATGCCCATCCAGCGCCGCAGCTTGCCGACGTCTTCATCGTCGTAGGGATTGTAAAAAGTAAAATACTCTTCTTTGATCGCCAAGTCGCGCGTTACGTAGCTGTCGTGCTGCGGCGAATGCGCCGCGTCCCAAAGGCCGCACTCACGCTTGGCCGCCTCGTCGAGATCGTACATTTCCTTCATGAAGCGCAGCGGATACATCTTCGACGTCACGGCAAACATTCCGGTATGCCGCACCACCACGCCGCACCATCCATCGGGGCCCATAATATGGTAGTCGGGCCAGCTGTGCAGGCCATGTTCCTGGGCCTTGGCGCCCATCGATTTTTCGGCGATCTCCGCAACGTCGACGCCGCCCGCCGATTCGTAAACTCGCCGCATCCGCTTTTCTTTAAAAGCCAGCTCTTCCTGATCGCGCGCCATGATCACGGTCTTTAGGAAAAACCAGGCATCGTCAGGAACTTTTTTCTTGTCGTACAGCCCCTCTTCCAGGGGCCAATGGTACTGCCAGCGATCGGTGAAGTGAATATCGAAGACCACTTCGCCTTTGACCAATTCGATCAGAGAATTCTGAACTTTCTGAAGCTGATCGCGGCGAAATGTGTAGCAGTAATCGTGCAGCCATTCGCGCCTGCCCTCGATCGCCCGCAAACAAACCTTGCTGATGATGCCCATCGAGCCCGCGGCCAGCGTGAATAAACCCAGCAGATCGGGCAAGTGAATCCATTTTTGAAACGGCCCAAACGTGGTGCCTTGATTCGCCAGCGCACCCAAACGAATGGTTTCGCCGTTGGCAAGAATAACTTCCAGTCCCAGCACCATGTCGGCGATCCAACCGTAGCGGCTCATGCCGTAGCCGATGCCGCCTTTGTTGATCATCGCGCCGATGACCACGGCTGGACCGTAGGTGCCAAAGTTCGGCAGCATCAGGCCATGCTGGCGCAGCGCGTGATGGATCGCATAAACGCTCGCGCCGCCTTCGGCGATGACGTAGTTCATCTCCCGATTGACTTCGAGAACCTTGTCCATGCCGAGCATGTCGAGCAGCAGGCCGCCCTTGAGCGGCGAGCTAATGCCCATGCCCACGCCCCCCTTGGCAACGATAGGAATCTTGTTCTCGTTGGCAAATCGCAGAATGTCGGCAACTTTATGGCCGCCCTCGATATCGGATTCAATGCGCACAATCACATCGGGCAAAAAGCGATAGGCGCCGTAGGCCAGCGTGTGTTGATAATTGATCTTGTCGATGGGATTGGTCGAAACCAAGCGCGCCCCGACGATCTCTGTTAGCTTGGTGACAATTTCGTCTAGGGAAAGCATGACAAGACTTTTGATTTTTCAATTAGAGTTGCAGGTGGCTGCCGCCGGTTATCAGGATATGACTACCGGTCAGCATGCTCGCTTCATCACCGGCGAGAAAAGCGATCGCGCCGGCGACGTCTTGCGGGTAGAGATGTTTTTTGAGCGGCCGAGTCTCTTTCACCCGTTCCCGAAAGGCTTCGGGCATGATCATCGAAGCGTCGGTCAGCGTGAACGCCGGCGTAACCACGTTGACGGCAATGCCTAATGGACCGAGCTCGATCGCCATGGTGTTCGCCATCGACTCCAGCGCCGATTTCGCCGCGGCGTAAGCTCCCATGCGCGGCAAGGGCTGCTGCGCTAGCCGTGTGCTGACGACGACGATGCGGCCGGCCTTTTGCGCTCTCATGTCCGGCAAGCAGGCCTGCACGCAGTGGTAGAACGCCGACAGCTCGTGATCGATCGCCGCGTGAAACCTTTCCCAGGAAATCTCGTGCAGCGGACTGACCTGGAACGGGAAGTAGGCGTTGTTGACCAGCACATCGAGCGCGCCAAGTTTGGCCTTGGTCGCTGCGACCATCGCGTCAACTTGCGACCGTTGCCTGACGTCGGCTTGAAAAATCATGCCGCGGCCGCCGCCGCTTTCTATTTCCGCCAACACCTTTTGCGCGGCATCTTTGTTTTGGAAATAGTTGACGACCACGGCAGCGCCGCCTTGGGCCAGGCGAATCGCCGCAGCGGCGCCGATGCCTCGGCTCGCGCCGGTGACCAGCACAACTTTACCGTGTAAGGAAGGAGGGGTTTTCTGCTCCGCCATGACGCTGCCAGGACTATATTGCCGCCTCGCCTTGCGCGGCGTTCTTTTCATACTTGGCGGCGTTGCTCTTGAACGATTCGAACTTCATTCTCACGTAAGGCGAGGT
>Ga0194132_10002050_pt1 | contig 39029 bp, 35 predicted proteins | sample TA2KigOf80mmetaG_FD_148612 | JGI IMG/M metagenome (GOLD analysis project Ga0194132, IMG submission 148612) | Freshwater microbial communities from Lake Tanganyika, Tanzania - TA2015054 Kigoma Offshore 80m | ecosystem: Environmental > Aquatic > Freshwater > Lake | place: Tanzania: Lake...
CCGGCACCAGCAAGTGGAACAAGATTGAACATCGCATGTCTTGTCACATCACAGCAAATTGGCGGGGTCGGCCGCTAAGCAGTCTGGCAGTGATCGTCAACCTGATCGCCTCGACCACCACCCGGACAGGATTGACCATCCAGGCCGACCTGGACCTGGGGACATATGAAAAAGGTATCCGGGTATCCAAAGATGAAATGGCAAGACTTCAATTGAAGCCAGCCGACTTTCACGGCGAGTGGAACTACACGATCACATCCAGAAATCCAGCGGTAACGTAACTCATCACGTCTCCTCATCAAACATAATTGGTGCAGTTTATTAATTTACGTCTCCTAACCGCCAGATCCCAGTAGGCAAGCAAGTCCTCTTGGTGTATTTCAATCCAAGCGACGACTAATTTGTGCTTCTTCGCTGGAAGATCGCCAGCCAGTATTGAGCCATCGTGAATGGAGTAGACAGCAACTTGTCCCTGATACTCAGCGTGGATGTGCGGCACATGGTGTCTATCCGTATCATAGAAGAACATCTTAATCAGAATGCCATAAAACATCGAGATTAGGCATCGGCACCTTGCCTTCGTATTACGCCCAACGGGTGCGAGATGAGCCGCAGGCGGTGTCGGCTCCATCGAGGGTTCGCGCCGCTGTTGAACGGTCCGCTGGATGGCCCGGTTGGGCGGCGCTATTTGATAGGGGCTCATCCCTCGCCCTTGTATTCGCCTTCGAAAATACTTTCTTGCCACCGTCCAGATCTTCAACTCCGCAATAGGCAACACGAAGTATCCGCAATGCTCAGTGAAAACGGCGACGGCCTTCTTCGGCCGGCTCTGCAGAAGAAACGCGAACTTGAGTTCGGCAGTCGATCCGTCGACGAACTCTATCTCCAGCGTCTGATGGGGGCAGTCTCCAGCGAATAGGACGTGCTTCCTGATCTCGGCAGGCGGTCGACCGAGATGGGCCGCGAGTTCCTCGGCCCGGTCCTCGATGATAGTGCGGATCTTTCACTGAGCCCTACTCCAACCAACTGCTTCTCGGAGCTACTCGGCCTCCATCCACTCGTGCCGCCCAACATGGTATGGCTGTAGGCCCTACGGCCTGCAGCCTATTCTGACTGTGCGTCTTCTCCGCAGCAACTTCAATCTTGCGACATCCCAGCGACTTGCCTTCAACTCCCGTGCGTTGCTGACCGCAGAATAGTAGGCTCACTGCAGCCTACCTTGCAGCCTGTCCGCTGGACTCAGTGCTCCTCGCCATTGCCCGGTGAGTCAGAACGCGCGTAGAGATCGAATGTGTTACAGAACCTTGGAACTACATCCATGTGGTGAACAAGGCAGGTCGAGGGCGTTCGAGTTGTGCAAGTCAAGGTCTGCAATTCGAGGACGTGGGCATCTTGTCCGTTTCCGGTGCGGGGCAGCGGCGGAGGGCGCAGCCGGTAGCCATTCCCCATCAGACCGGTGTCCAGCGAGAAAGGTGTGGGACACGATGGGGAGCAACGAGGTTCCGTTACAGTTCCATTGCTTCTCTTGCACTTGTAACGGGTTCCGGGCCGACGGGCAGGCTGCTGGTTTGGGCGTCACGGCGCGGTCCAGGCCCACTAGCCCGATTGTCGGCAAGGTCGAAGGTTGACGGGGGCGTGCCGGGCAACCGCGTCGGGAAACGCATTCGTTCGGAGGGCAGAAAAACAGGCATTCGACGGCGTGGGGCCTCGCTTCCAGGAAAGCCGTCCAGGCTGGTGCGTCCGCCCGAAGGAGCGCACTCTACCAGGGGGACATTTTTCTTTGTAAATTCATTGAACGTGCTAGAATCGTTGACGTTGCAGTGGCTCTCAGTCGCCCTGAGAATCCTAATGAACCCGGCAATCTCGAACGTTAAGTGCCAACAGGCAACTGGATGACGGAGGGCTGTTGTCTCGCCGCGCACTCGCTGTGCGGTTGTTTGGATTGGGCGGAGTCTCCATGAATGCGATTGACGAACAGAAGAGTCTGATCGAGTACCTCGAAGCTGCGCTTACGGCGGCTCGCAAGCATCTGGCATCCGATCCGGAAAAGATCAGCCGCATCGAACGCGAACTGGCCGAGGCTCAGAGCGAATTTGCACGCCTGGCGAGACTGGAAGAGCCCGCTGTTTCGCACCTGCCGCAGGCGGCATCGCCAGCCCCTCCAACCGCTCAAGCTGCTCCGGCGTCCAGACCGTTGCCTGTGCGTGACTTTGAACTGAATCTTCAGCTGAGGTCCGCGCCTTTCTACAGTTCATTTCTCGACAATCTCAAATCGCTGTTTGTCAATGAAACGAAGGTCTACAACATCAGTGCCCGGCCTGTTCACACGAACTTGATGGTGGAATTGGATCCGTGGTATCGGACGCTGGCTAACAATCTCAAGGCCCTCGTCAAACCAGAACCCAAGCTCTACCAAATCTCGTCCAAGCCCGTCGAGACGGAGCTCCTTCTTCGGCAGCAGCCCTGGTTCGTAACGGTCTTTTCGCAGCTGAAGTACCTCTTCGTGAAGGAAGAGCGGCCTGAGGTTCAAATCACTGCCCAGCCCGTCGAAGTAGACGAGATCTTCAAGGAGTACAAGTTTCGTTCCAGCTCGCTGGCGTTTTCGATGGTTGCCCACGTGGTGGCGGTGCTGGCGATTCTCTTTGTGCCGATGTGGCTGATGAAGGAAGTTGCGAAGAAAGCGGACACGTCGAAGATCGAACTGCTCGATCCGAGCCAGCTTGCCTTGAATTTGCCGCCGAAACCCGAGAAGACTGGCGGCGGTGGTGGCGGAGGCCGTCGGGAGGAGTTGCCTGCTTCGAAAGGCAAGCTCCCGCGCCCCTCGGACAAACAGCTCACTCCGCCCACGCCCAAGATTGTCAACTTAGACCCCGTGCTGGCGGTGGAGCCGACGGTCATCGTGCCTCAACTGAATTCGTTTCCTGACATCAACATTGCGAACTACGGCGATCCGCTGGGGATTCCTGGGCCTCCTTCCAGTGGGCCTGGCACCGGAGGCGGCATAGGAACCGGCACAGGTGGTGGTGTCGGCCCGGGTAAAGGTGGCGGCGTTGGCCCGGGCGAAGGCGGTGGTATTGGCGGTGGTGTGTTTCGCGTCGGCGGCGGCGTCAGCGCCCCCTCGATTGTCTACCGAGTCGAGCCTACCTATTCTGAAGAGGCTCGCAAAGCCAAGTATCAGGGTGTCGTCGTCTTATCTGCCATCGTCCGCAAAGACGGCACCATCGAGATCCTAAAGGTTGTGCGGGGACTGGGCCTGGGATTGGACGAGAATGCCATCCAGGCGCTGAAACAGTGGCGGTTCAGGCCCGGAATGAAGAATGGCGTTCCCGTCGACGTGGCGCTGAACATCGAAGTTAATTTCTCACTCAGGTAGTCTCTCATCTCACCGGCCGAAGGCCAGCGACCTCTCCAAGTGTCTTGACCTCAGTTTCATTGACCCCTGCGGAACGCACCGAAGCACGGTTTCGGCGTCCGGCGCGGCGACCAGCCCTGGGCTAGCTAGTTTCTGTCGCGAAACTCCGAAAGACGCTCGGCGTAAGGGTTTCAGTCCCGGAGGGTCCAGCATCGCAAGATACGCATGCCACCGGCATGGGCTTCCAGCCCCGTCGCTCCCGCGTAGGCGGGAGCCCAGGGAGGGTTGGACCTATCGCTTGAGTACCCATATCGGCGGAACCCTGGATTCCCGCTTCCGCGGGAATGATGACATCGTTCGCGCCGGAAAGGGGCACGGCTGAAAAGCCGGTCCCTGTGCCGAAGAGGCTGCGGGGAATGTGCGCGGATCCGGGAAATCCATGCCATCTTTCGGCGCTGTTGCACAGCAGAAAGGCTCGTCTGGTCTGCCTTCCGAGTTTCGCGACAGAAACTAGCTAGACGGGAATCCTCACCAACAACGGCTCGCCCTCCCAATTCCTCTGGATCATCGAGGCAGGGCGCTGCGTGCCTGAGGATTGCCGTCCGGCTTAAGCCGCCAGGCCGCTACCACCAGACCAAGGCCACCGCCCAGGAGCAGAACGGCCGGCACGGGGCTTGGTTGGCGAGTCCAGGGTAGCAGCTCGCCGATTCTGGAGTTGACGACCAGGATGGCCCAGCCGTTGATTGCCGCATGCATTGGAATGGCGTAAGACAGGTTACCCGTCCGCCAAACTACGAACGCTAGCAAGAGGCCAGCCAGCGATGTAGGAAGCAGTGCCGGCAGGTTGCGGTGAAAGAGGCCAAACAACACCGATGTCATCATCAGGCCCTGCCCCGGCTGGCTGAACTCCAGAAACCTTCCCAGCATGAATCCTCGAAACAGCAGCTCCTCACAGACCGCTGGGGTCACGGCCAAGGCGAAGAGGATCCAGCCGAGTTGAGGGATGGAATCGGCTCGGAGCAATCTCTCAACTTCCGGGTTGAGACTGGCTCGAATTCCCGTCAAGCGATCTTGCCAGAAAACGACTTCATCCAGCCAGAACAGCGCAGAGAGTACCAGCACAAGGCACCAGAAAAGATTGTCCGCCCTGGCTCGACGCAGGCTGAACGCCGTTCTTTTGTCGAGGTTCAGCAGATGAGCGAAGAACAGCGGAACCGAGCCCACCAAGAGAAACTGCAGGCAGACTGACTGAATTGTGGCGCTGGGGCTGCTCGGGGCAGGCGAAAGCAGGAGCGTGGGAAGGAGAACGGCGATGAAAGCAGCCCCGGCTTGCGCAGCGGGGCTGCTGAAGATGAGGATTCGTCGAGCCGGGCCCCTGGCATCCCGAGGCTCGGCAGGGCCGCTCACGGCTTTGCGGCAGGAGCCTGCGGATTCGGAGCTGGAGCCGGGTCTCGGAACAATGCTGGATCGAGAACGCTGGCGAAGTCGACCTGGCTGACCGCAAGCCTTGAGAGTTTACGGCCTTGGCGCGAGATGATTTCCGCAGGCACCTTCAGGCCCTCCTTTTCCGTGTAACGAAGGTACTTCTCTTCTCCAGCGACAATCCCTTTTCCCTTGGGTAGTTCGCGCTCGATCTCGAACTCGTATTTGTAAATCAAGTAGGTGCTCGAATCGAACGACAGCCGTCCGCGAACATACTCGCCTGCGAGGAATCCCGAAACTTCAAGCAGATCGAGTTGCCGCCCGTCCTCCTCGGCCTTGCCGCCATAGCGAAACTTCTGAAACGAGACGAGCAGAAGGTCGGGCCTGAGTTGGGCCACAATCGCCGATTTGAGCGGATCGCCGCTTTTGGGTGGAAGGGAAAGAATTGTGTCGCCAACCTTCACCCAGCCTTTGTCTCGATTGAGAATCGTGATGGCATCAGTGCCCTCTCCGGAAGCCTCTGACCGAAAGTAACTGGCTTCTTTGAAATAAGCTTTCATCTGAAGCGGCTTAGAAGCGGGCGTGCCGGGAGTCTCGGCCTGATAGTGGAAGGTAGCGTTGGTGAACGAAAGAATCTTCGCTTCCCCACCGTACGCCAGCAGTGCTTTCCTGATGATGGCTTCCGCGAGGTCGGGTGCCGGAGAGGGGCGTTGCTGGCCAGGCGCAGCGAATTTGGGAGACATCTGTGCTGGCACCAATCCGCGGCGACACCGCGTGCCTGCCGCCGCCTCCTCCAGGTAGAAAGCCGCCGGAACGAGGCTTGCTGCCAGCATGACGGCTGATGCACACGCCCGAGACACTCTGGCGCAGGGCCACACAGTAGGCCTGCGGCTCCACGATGAGACCGACGACGAGCGCACTTCCCGGACCTCATGGCGTCGCGCGTTCGCGGAGATGCCACTGGATTCATGGGCTGGGGTTTTCAAGTTCGAGTCCTGTTCGATTCGCTCTGCCGCGGGTAGCAGATTGGCCTGGTTATCCTTTAGATGCGTAGTAGCCCTTCTTGGCTCGCACCTTCAGATTCTTCTGATTCGGCAAGCTGACTTTCAAGGCGCGATAACCGCCGTCCCTCAGGGAATTCGTCGAAGTGTAGCTCAGGATGTACTGGCTTCGCAGCTCTTCTTGAATCGCCTCGAAGGCTTTCTTGAAGTCCTGCGGCTTGGAAGGGAAAAACGCCCGTCCGCCGGTGGCCTCGGCATACCGTTTGAGCGTTCCATCGTCTCCGCCTCCCCCGAAAAAGGGCCCGCCCGCCCGATTCGAGATGGCGTAGACGATCACGTCAGCACGCTGGGCGGACTCAATCGCGTCCTTAATCTTGACTTTGCTGGTGGTGTCTCCGCCGTCGCTGATGAGAATGATTGCCTTGCGGCCGGTTTCTTGCTTCAGTTTCTCGTCAGAAGCCAGGAAGACTGCATCGTGCACGGACGTTCCACCGCCGATACCGAGTGACTGGATGGCTTTGCTCAGGCGCCGGATGTCGGCTGTGAAGTCCTGCACGAGAGAAACTCCCCGGTCGAAATTCATGACCAGCGCCAGATCTTTTTTGCGCAGCACGGAGTGGAGAAACTCGATAGCTGTCTGTTTCTCCAGGTCGAAAACGGGTTGCACGCTGGGACTCGTATCGATCAGAAGCGCCAGTGTCAAGGGCAGGGTTACCTCTCTGGCGAAGTACGACACGTCCTGCTTGCGTCCGTCTTCTTCGACAAGGAAGTCCTCTTTGTTAAGGTTTGGCACCAGGCGGCCGTTGCCTTCAGTCACTGTGGTGATCACGTTCACCAGATCGACTCTCACCTTGAGAGTCGTTTCTAGTTCGACCTGCTCGCCCTTTCGCTGGGCGGCTCCCAAAGCGAACTGAGTGCACAGGACAGCGCTCGCCAGAGTCGAAAACAGCTTGCTGCCGAAGGAACCACTTCGAAAGAGTTTGTGCTTCATCACACTTGCCTTGGAACTAAAGTATAGAGATCAATCGCGAGGGTGTAAACCGTCCGGCTCGCAGTCTGCTTAGAATGCGGTTGCCCGCCTTAAGTTTGCCAGATCCGAGAAATCACTTTCCAGATTCGTTGTTTGCCTCACGGGACTCGGGCTGAGCAGAGGCACTGGACGGAAGACAAGCGGCCCAGGCCTTGCTTCGCTATAATAGTCTGGTCTAGGAGGAATCAGCCATGACAAACGCCGTCATCGCAGGAGCCTTACGCACCCCCATTGGGAAGTTTCTCGGAGCCCTGAGGTCGATGTCTGCCGTTGACCTCGGAGCTTCTGTCGTCAGAGGATTAGTCGAGAAGCACGGGTTGCCGGTCGATCAGGTCGAAGAGATCATCATGGGCAATGTCGTCTCGGCTGGCCTGGGACAGAATCCAGCTCGCCAGGCGGGTTTGCGCGGCGGTCTGACTTCAGCGGTTGCCGCCATGACCATCAACAAGGTCTGTGGATCAGGCCTGAAAGCTGTAGGGCTGGCGGCGCAGGCCATCCAGCTCGGAGATGCTCAGCTGGTCATCGCGGGAGGCATGGAGTCGATGTCGAATGCGCCCTATCTTCTGCCGTCGGCGCGCGAGGGAATGCGCATTGGGCATGGAAAGGTCTTGGATGCCATGATTCAGGACGGCCTATGGGATGCGTTCGAAGACTTCCACATGGGCAACACCGGGGAACTCGTCGCCGAAAAGCATCGGATCTCGCGGCTGCAGCAGGATGAGTTTGCGCTCGACAGCCATCGAAAAGCTGTCGTTGCCGCCCAAGCCGGGCGATTCCGCGACGAGTTGGCGCCCGTTTCGGTTCCTCAGAAGAAAGGGCAGGCCATTCTGGTGACAGCTGACGAATCGCCTCGCAGCGACGCCTCTTTGGAGCAGCTGAGCCGGCTTAAGCCAGTCTTCAAGAAAGACGGCACGGTGACGGCAGGCAATGCTCCCGGTACGAACGACGGTGCCGCAGCTGTCATCGTCGCCTCCGCTGCCAAGGCCCGAGAGTTGGGATTGCAACCCATGGCTACCGTTGTGGGCCAAGCCGTGAGCGGAGTGGAGCCTCGAGATGTAATGATGGCACCCGTTAGCGCCGTCGAGATGCTGCTGAAGAAAACCGGCTGGGACAGGGATGGCGTCGATCTCTACGAAATCAATGAAGCCTTCTCCGTGCAGGCGATCGCCGTCATTCAACAGTTGCGGCTGGATCCGCGGAAGGTCAACGTGAATGGTGGCTCTGTAGCCCTGGGTCATCCGATCGGGTGCAGCGGCGCCCGTATCTTGGTCACCTTGCTGCACGAGATGGCGAGGCGTGATGCTCGGAGAGGGATTGCGACTCTCTGTTTGGGTGGTGGAAACGCGGTGGCGATGGCAGTCGAACGATGAAGTTTGTCCGAACGATCGACCGAGAGGCGGACAAAGGGCTCTCGGTCGCGCGCGAACTCGCGCTGTCGCGGGCACTGGCCGAGATGCCACAGGTGCTTGAGCCAGAAAGAAGGACTGACGAAAAATGAGTGATACACCCTTGGTCGGAGTGGTTGGCGCAGGAACCATGGGCAGCGGGATTGCACAAGTTTTCGCCCAGAAAGGCTGCCGGGTGGTCTTGTACGACGCCGTGCCTTCGCAGCTCGCGAAGGCGCAGTCAACAATCCAGAAGAACCTCAATCGCGATGTTGAGAAACAAAGAGTCGGTGTGGCTGAAAGGGATCAGGCGCTCGCTAACATCCAGCCCGGGGACCGTCTTGACGCCCTGAAAAGCGCGGCACTGGTTGTCGAAGCCGTGAGCGAGGTCTTCGAAGTGAAGCAGCGGGTTTTCGCCGAGCTGGATCGGGTTTGCGACCGAGCCACGATCCTGGCGACCAACACCTCTTCGATTTCGGTGACGCAGCTTGCTGCAACGACCGGGCGGCCTGACCGCGTCATCGGCATGCATTTCATGAATCCAGTTCCGGTGATGAAGCTGGTAGAGATCATTCGCGGCATGGGGACCTCAGAGGAAACGTTTGCCGCGACGCAAAGTTTCGTGGAGAAGCTGAACAAGGTCCCGGTGGCGGTGAACGACTCGCCTGGATTCGTCTCCAATCGCGTCCTGATGCCGATGATCAACGAAGCTATCTTCTGCGTTTACGAAGCTGTGGGTACGCCTGACGCCGTAGACTCGGTGATGAAGCTGGGAATGAACCATCCGATGGGACCGCTGGCTCTGGCGGACCTGATTGGGCTTGATGTTTGCCTGAATATTATGGAAACTCTTTACGCTGGCTTCGGTGATCCGAAGTATCGTGCTTGTCCGCTTTTGAAGAAGATGGTGGCAGTAGGACGTTTGGGTCGCAAGAGCGGCGAAGGGTTTTACCGATACAGTTCCTAGGGGGCCCCAGGTGCCGGTTATTTTTTGCCAGAAGTGCGGATCGAAGAACCAGATAGGCGACGAGATCTGCGTCAGATGCGGGACGAAGCTGATGATCCTGGCATTCTCGCATCGCCTGAACAGCGCTTTGCCTATCTTGGACGAACACTTCCTCGAGCGAATCAGTGCGCTGGAGTACAGCATCGGCCGGGTGGATGAGCGGCTGAACGAAATCTATGATCTTGTTCAACAGCTCAGCACCGACAGTTTCTACGATCACACGATGATCGAATCGATCGCTGAGGCTCTGAAGCGGCTGCAGATTGTCGGGAAACAGGACCTCGAGCGCGATTGGCACAAGCGCGTCACGCAGCGTTTGATCGAAAGTGAGGAGCGCGAGAAGCTCGAGGCCAACAAGAAGTCTTTTCTGAATGCGTTTCGCGGGAAGGACAAGAACCAGTTCTCGAAACTGATCGAGGAGAGCAGCCAGTACTTCATCAAGAAGAACTACCGCCGTGGGCTGAAGGCTTTAGAACGGGCGCTTGCCGTGGATCCCCAGAACTGCGAAGTGGGGATGTTTCTTGGAAAGCTTTACTACGAGTTTCAAAATTTTGCCGACGCCAGCAAGTATCTGAAACGGGTGCTGGAGAACAACCCTCACCATTTCGAAGCGAATCTATTGACCGGGTTGTTGGCAAGGCGGCGCGGCGATTTCACGGTGGCGCGCCAGTTTCTTGGTAATGCTGTCGACATCTGCCAGACATCGCTGGCGGCTCATCTGTTCCTGGGATCGGTGCTGGTTTCGCTCGGCCAGGATGCTGAGGCCTTAGGGCATTTTTCCCGGGCACTTAACCTCAAGCCTTCTCCACAGATGTACTTGATGGTGGGTTCCATCTATTCCCGCCAGGGCCAGATTCGGCATGCCATCAAGCACATGAAGAAAGCGATTGAGCTTGATCCGGCCTGTCATGAGGCATTTTTCCATTTGGGGTTGGCGTTCCTGGAGCAGAAATGGACCAAGAAGGCCAGGGAGTGCATTCGAACAGCGGCCCATTTGAAACCCACTGAAAGCCGATACCAGGATGCGCTGGCGCTGTTGGTCCGCGACCGCGCCCGGCGGGCTTCTGTTGCCGATCTGAAACGGGAGCCGGCACTAAACGAGGAAAGCCTGGAGTTCTTGGTCAAAGACGAACTTCGACTCAACTTCCGGCCCGACAGATCCCCGGTGCGCACTGGTGGCAAGGATGCCGAAGGGAAGTAGGGATCTTTGGCTGCCGGATCGCAGTGGCGATCTTGCCAGAAGTTAGGGCAGGCTTGGCCTTCTGGCGCCTCTCTTCCAAAAACTCTTTTCCAATCTGAACACCCAAGGGGGTTGTGGCATGGCTGACGACAAAGCAGATCGCGGCAGAGCGATCGATCTGGCTCTATCGCAAATCGAGAAGCAGTTCGGCAAGGGCTCAATCATGCGGCTGGGAAGCCGAGACGCCGTATCGAACGGCGGCATCATTTCCACTGGTTCGCTTTCGTTGGATGCGGCTCTCGGCGTCGGCGGCATGCCTCGCGGTCGCGTGGTGGAGATTTTTGGCCCGGAGTCGAGCGGCAAGACGACACTGGCGCTGCACGTTATTGCCGAAGCGCAGAAAACCGGCGGCATGGCTGCTTTCATCGATGCGGAGCATGCGCTGGACGCCGCGTATGCGCGCAAACTGGGAGTCGATGTCGACAATCTGCTCGTATCGCAACCGGATAGCGGCGAACAGGCGCTGGAAATTGCGGAGATGCTGGTGCGCAGCGGTGCGCTCGACGTCTGCGTGGTCGACTCGGTGGCTGCGCTGGTTCCCAAAGCGGAGCTCGAAGGCGAAATGGGCGATTCGCACATGGGCTTGCAGGCACGGTTGATGTCGCAAGCGCTGCGGAAGCTAACCGGCATTGTCTCGAAGTCCAAAACCTGCCTCGTGTTCATCAACCAGATCCGAGAGAAAATCGGTGTGATGTTTGGCAATCCTGAGACGACGACGGGCGGCCGCGCGCTGAAGTTCTACGCAAGCGTCCGAGCCGATGTGCGCCGCGTTGCCTCGATCAAGGACGGCGACGAGGTGACGGGGAGCCGCACCAAGGTCAAGGTCGTCAAGAACAAAGTAGCTCCTCCGTTCCGCGAGGCTGAGTTCGACATCATGTACGGCGTGGGCATCTCCAAAGAAGGCGACTTGATCGATCTCGGCACGGAGCGCGGCATTATTGAGAAGAGCGGCGCCTGGTTCTCCTACAAGGGTGAGCGGATGGGGCAGGGACGCGAGAACGTGAAGCAGTTCCTCAAAGACAATACCGACATCCGGCAGCAGATCGAGGTCGAACTGCGACGGGCCTTGAACATCCCGCTGCCTGGGATGCCGGATACGGCTTCTGCCGATGCGCCGGAAACGAGCGCCAAGACGCGATCGACCAAGGCGTGAGAGCCGATGGCCCGGAGCGCGGCTTGAAGCGCACACTTGCTCGCTAAGTCGTTGAAGTGTTTGACCAATCTAATGTTCTGCGATTGAATGGTCGAAGCGTTCAGCAGCATGACAGACGAGCGCCTGGGCACGGCTGCTGCTGACGCTGTGTCCCCAGAATCGACCTTCCATCCTCGCCCTGCCAGTGCCCCGTGTCTATTTCGAAGCGACTGGCACTGGGCTTTGTTGCTGGTACTGCTGAACCTGCTTCTTTTCTCGGACGCCCTCTTCACTGACAAGACGTTTTTCTTCAGGGACGTTTCCTTCTTTCACTATCCGTTGAAGCGCCTCGTGACGGAAGCCTATGCGGCTGGCGAATGGCCGCTCTGGAATCCGTACATTCAGTTGGGACAACCCTTGCTGGCGAATCCCAACACGATGGCACTTTACCCTACACAGATTCTGTTTCAGCTCTTGCCATTCGACCTCGCATTCGAACTGCACTTCGTGTTGCATTGCATGCTGGCTGGCGTGGCCACGTTTTATCTGGCGCGCGCACTGGAGTTCGACAGATTTTCTGCTTTCATTGCGGCAGCGATCTACAACTTCAGCGGCGTGACGCTCTCGTTCGTCAACCTCTTTAACATCCTGCCCGTCGTCGCTTTCCTGCCGGCTTTGGCACTCTCCTTCATCAGAATTCTACAAAGGCTCACGATACCTAGGCTGCTTGCCGCCAGCTTCGCGGTGGGTGGCTTTGGGTTATTACTGGAGCCGCTGTCTTCGTTGGCGATTGCGGTCTTCCTGGTCTTGTTCGTCACGGCGTATGTTCGGTTTTCAGGAAACTGCGTCACGAAAATTGGGCCGGCCAGCGCGTGGGTGGGATTGGCCATAGCCTCGGGCTTGCTCTTGGCTGCGATCCAGATTCTCCCGACACTCGAGCTGATTCGGCACTCTGGGCGCCGTGGAGGCTTGGACTTCCAAATCATCTCAGGATGGTCGCTGCATCCGGTCAATCTGCTGCAGGTAGTTTTCCCCAGGATATTTGGCGACTATTTCCGACTAACGCAAAACGGCTCCTGGGCAGGCGTTTTCTTCGAAAGGCGCGAGCCCTATCTGCTGTCGTGCTACTTCGGAGTCCTTTCTTCGTTTCTGGCGCTGGCGGGATTCCTGCTTTCGCAGCGACGGTGGATGTCGCGAACGCTGGCGGCGGTTGCTCTGGTGGGTTTGGTGCTCGCTTCGGGAAAAAACGGGCCGATCTACCGCTTGTTGTTCGAGTACTGCCCGGCGTTTCGGTTCGGCCGCTATCCGGTGAAGTTTCTCTTGATCTGCAATTTCTCGCTGTCGCTCCTTGCAGGGTACGGGATTCAGCGGGTCGTTGCCTTGAGGGCAAACGGAGAATGGCGGCGATGCTGGTCGCGCCCATGGATGGTGGCGGGGATAATTCTTCTGGGCACCAGCCTTCTGGGTTCCTGGCTTGTCGAGGAACGGCTAGGCCCGCTGCGTGCGAGCTCTGATCCAGTTTTGCAACTCGATGTGCAAGGAAACGTGCTACGAGTTCCGATCGAGCTCATGACCTCTTCGCTCCAGAGCCTCCGGTTGCAGCTGGGAGCCTTAATCGTCTTCCTAGCGCTGTCTTGGATAAATGCCGTACGAACCGCCGTCGTGCAAGCCAGCGTCGCGCTGCTACTCCTATTCGATTTCGGGATTCACAACTTCTGGATTAATCCGCTGATCCAACCGGAGCTCTACGAAACTGCTCCGGCCGCAGCCTATCTGGAAAGTAGAGAAAAAGAGACAGGTCCTTTTCGCATCTATCGGCTCGAAAGCGAAGGCGCGCAAGACGAGGCTCTGACGCTGGGGAAGACGAACTCGATTGCGTGGAGTTTCTTTCACCGAAAGTTGACGTTGGCCCAATTCCTTGCTGCCAAGGACCATGTCTCTTACGCGGTCTTTCAGCCTGTCGATCGGCTCGAGACGTTGCCCAGTCAGCGCATCCATTCGGAGCTGATGGCGACCCAGACGACCGAAGAGAAGCTGCAGTTCCTGGCAGGCCTGAACGTGGCGTACGTCCTGGCGCTGCAAGACATCCAGAGCCCGCTGTTGACGCTGGAGTCCACGTTCCCAGTCAACAGTCCTCAACCGCTTCGACTCTATCGCTTGCAGAGCACTCTTCCGCGCGTGTTCCTGGCCGAGGCTCTGGACGCGGGCGATGGCAAGCAGAGCTTTCGCGATCAACTCTCGGTTCGCGGCGAAGTGGCGGCGCCTTCGCAGGGGCCATCGGACTGGGCCCGGATTGTGAGCTACCAGCCGAACCAGGTCGAGATCGAAACTGAGACCGCAGAGAATCGCCTTCTGGTCCTGCTCGACAGCTACTATCCAGGTTGGAAGGCGGCTGTTGATGCGGTTTCGACACCGGTGATCGCTGCTAATTTCGTCTACCGCGGCGTCAGACTCCAGCCAGGGCGGCACCACGTGACGTTTCGATATGAGCCCAGATCCTTTGTTTACGGCGCCGCAATCAGCGTCTGCACGGCTTCGATTTGGGGCCTTGTCTGGGGTGCCAGCCTGATGCGCAGATCCAAAGCGCTGAGTTCGAACCACACCCATGAGAAACGCGCCGAGTAGCTGCCGTCGCCTCGGACGATTTGTGGCGATATTTCTGTTCTCGGCGGTTCTCGTGTTGCCGGCGGTATTCATGACTCAAAAGTCGGCAACATTCGATGAGGTCACGCATCTTCCCGCGGGCTACGCCTACTTGAAAGAGCGGACGATCCGCTACAATCCGCAGCACCCACCTCTGATCAAAGAAATTTGCGCACTGCCTCTGTTCTTCCTGAACCTGCGTTACCCTGAAAAGCCTTCGGACAACGAGTGGATCTTTGGCCGTGAGTTCTTGTTCGGCCAGAACGCCCGAAGGATTCTTTTCTGGGGAAGAACTCCTGTCGTTGCGCTGTCGGCCGTTACGGCCCTACTCGTCGCAATCTGGGCGGCCAGGCTGTGGGGCCAAACTGCGGGTTTGCTAACCCTCTTTCTTTATGTTTTCGACCCGACAATCACGGCCCATTCCCAGCTGGTGACGACCGATGTCGGCGTTGCTTGTTTTTCGGTGCTGTATCTGTGGTCGTTAAGGGCTTATCTGGCTCACCCAAATCGGTGGCGTTTGCTCTGTTCCGGACTGACGCTAGGCATGGCACTTGGGAGCAAATTCTCTGCCGTGATTCTGATCCCAGTGACGTTGTTGTTGTTCGCCCTCGCTGCCCGCGCGAGCGCCGCCAACGGAGAGGGCGCCAAGAAGAGCCACTTGGCCAGAGTCGGGTTTCACTTTCGGGTTTTCAGCGGGCATCTTCTGGCATTCGGACTGATGATGGGGATCGCGGCCCTTTTCGTTTGGGCGATCTACTTTTTCCCTAACGACCCCCTCTTCTACTGGAAAGGCATTCAGGCAGTCAATCGCGACCGAGGCGCCACGGCCCATTTCTACCTCATGGGTACGTTGAAGCCTGGTGGATGGAAGTCGTATCTGCTGATTGCGTGGCTGGTCAAGACCCCGATTCCGTCAATATTACTCTTGCTTCTCTCAATCGGTGCGTGGTTCCGGCGGAAGCGCGCCGCGTTGTTGGATGAAGCATTCATTGTCGTGCCGGCTGCGAGTTACTTTCTCTTCTATTCGCTGCTTGCGGACAACATCGGTGTTCGCTACCTGATTCCTTGCCTTCCTTTCTTGTTCATCTTCGTCGGAAGGGTGACGGCAGATCTGGCTCGGGCTGGCCGGCTTCAGAAGCTTTTGGCCGGGGTGGTGCTCTGTTGGTATGTGTCCGAATACGCAGCAATTGCACCCGATCACCTGTCTTACTTCAACCAGGCAGCCGGCGGACCCGAGAAGGGGTTGGAATGGCTCAGCGATTCGAACGTGGATTGGGGCCAAGGACTCATTCAGCTGCAGCGGTTCGTGCAGAAGCATGGCATCCGCGATTACGCCTACTTCTACTTTGGAACGGCCGATCCTGAATACTACGGCATCAAAGGCCGCCGTATCGAGGGTTTCGATTTCGTCGTTCGACCCACGAAGGGAATTGTCATCATGAGTGCTCACATCATCCCGCGGGCTCGGAACGTCTTGGACCGCGCCTTCGGCGACGGTCCTCTCAATTGGCTGCGCCGCCAAGCCCCGGTGCAGATTGTGGGCCACTCATTCTACGTGTACGAGATTCGCTGAGCGCCATGACATTGTCTGTTCAGAGTCACTCGACGGAGCGCACGGCAACGAGGCGGCTTCGCGCTTGGCGGCAAGACGCGCTCTGGATGGGGGTGCTGGTCGGACTGAATGTTGTGTTCTTTGCAGACGTCTTGTTCACGAACCAAACCTTCTTCGCCAGGGACGTCTCCACGTTTCACTATCCCTTGAAGAAGTTGGTGACTGAGGCTTACGCGCGTGGCGAATGGCCGCTTTGGAACCCATACGTCCAGCTGGGTCAACCGCTGCTCGCCAATCCGAACAGCATGGCCGTCTATCCTGGACAACTGCTGTTTCACATCCTGCCGTTTAGCTGGGCTTTCGAGCTTCATTTCGTCATCCACTGCGCATTAGCCGGGTTGGGAACTTTTCGCTTGGCTAGAAAGCTCTCATTGTCGCTTCAGGCGGCATTCCTGTCGGCAGTGATCTACAACTTCAGCGGGGTGGCACTGTCCACCGTTAACCTGTTCAACATCCTGCCCGTCGTTGCGTTCCTGCCGTGGTTGAGTGTCGCGCTGCTTTGGCTGCTGTCCAGTCCTTCGGTCGCTCGCGCGTGCTTGGCCATTTTGCTGTTCGGCGCCTTCTTGCTGCTGCTCGAACCGCTTTCGAGCCTGGCAACAGGGTTGTTCCTATGTATCCTGGCTGGGAGGTACTGGCGGTCGTTGGGTGCCGCGGAGACTTCTTTGGGCCGGCTGGCAAGGATCTTGGGCCTTGTCTTCCTGGGCTCGATCTCGGTCGCGGCCGTTCAGATTCTGCCGACACTTGAGCTTCTGCAATTCTCTGGGCGCAAGGGAGGGCTAGGCTTTTCGGAGGCTACGTTCTGGTCGCTGCATCCCGTGCAGTTCCTACAAGTCCTCTGCCCGAAGGTCCTGGGAGAGTATTTTCGCCTCGAAGCGCCGGTTCCGTGGCCGGCGCGGTTTTTCGACCAGCGGGAGCCTTATCTCCTATCCTGTTATTTCGGGGCGATGGCGATCCTGTTGGCAGCTTGGGGCGGGTGGCACTCGATTCGACATTGGGCGACACAGGCGCTGTTGGTTGGCATGGCCCTGTCTTTTCTGTTGGCGCTGGGCCTGCATACGCCCCTTTATTCGGCGCTCTTCGACTGGGTTCCCGCGTTCCGTTATGGCCGCTTCCCCGTCAAGTTTCTGCTTGTGACGAATCTCTGCCTGTCTCTGTTGGCGGGAACTGGATGGGCGAGTCTACAAGGACCGCAGGAGCCAATTCATGTTCGTAGAAAGCGTTGGCTTGTGGCTGGGTTGGCGGTTTTTGCGATCGGGCTTGCAACCCTGTATTTCCAGCCTGCCTGGAAGCTTTTCGGCGCGATAAGAACGAGCAGGGGCAAGCTCCAATGGCTGGGAACAGAGCAACCGCTGAAGATTGGCGGAGAGCTGGTTTTTCAGGGAATCCGCCACGTGCATCTCCATCTTGGAGTGTTCTGCGCGCTGCTGCTTCTCCGTCACTGGCGGTTCGGTCGTCCCAATCTTCTTGGAGCGGCGGTCATTGCGTTTACTCTCCTGGATTTGTGGAGCAGCAATTTCTGGATTAACCCTTCGGGTGACGAAGGCCTATACGAGCAGGCCCCAGCCGCTCAGTACTTGCAGGAGCGAGAGAAATCGGATGGCCCTTTCCGCATCTTTCGGTTCGAGCCGGCCAGCCTCCGCGACCATCCTTCGATCCGGTATGAGACGGACTCGGTGATCTGGATCAGCTTGTATCGAAAGCTCACTCTTTTCCCATTTCTTGCCGCCAAAGATCACCTCGCTTATTCCGTGTTTCCTTCGATCGACCGGCTCGAGACCCCTTTTGTGCAGGCGCTCAACCGCACTCTAGATGAGACGAAGTATCTTGACCGGCGCTTGTCGGTTCTGGCTGCACTGAACGTCCGCTACGTCGTCAGCCCGGTGGAGCTTGCCAGCGACAGGCTGAATCTGGAACGCCAATTCGAAGTCAACAGCGACCAGCCATTGAGGTTGTACTCGGTTGGCAACCCCCAGGCTCGGGCCGCGCTCGTCACTCGAGACGCCCTGTTGTCTATGACCGATTCGTCTGCGAGAGCTTCTCTGCCGCCTCAAGAAACCAGCGATCCGCTTCACCCCGGTTTTCCCATTTGGGCGCAGCCTCCAGCAGGAAGCGCTGTGAAGATCTCCAAATACTCGAGTGCAGAAGTCGTAATGGAAGTGGAGTGTCCGCGCGAGAGTCTGCTCGTGCTGCGCGACAACAGCTATCCGGGATGGGTTGCAAGGGTCGATGACGCGATCCGCCCGATCGAAATAGCGCATCCAACTATGAGAGCGGTTGGCGTTCCGACGGGCAGCCACCGGGTGGTGTTCCGCTTCGAGCCGGAGAGCTTCCGGCGCGGAGCAACCATCAGTCTGGTTTCTCTAGTCCTGACAATTGCAAGCCTCGCAACCAGTCGGCTGATCAAGCCGTGAGGATGACTGGCTGCGCCGATGGAAGGCGCATTGAGATGTCCCTGAACCAAACGCGATGTGACGAGCGATGCCGCTGGCGCTAGAACCGCCTTATCGTACTCTCAGGCGACAACTCGACGGTGCGGATTGCCGGATTGTAGGAGTAAGTAAAGCCCTTCGGATCGACGGGCTGCTGCTTGAGAAAGCCTAACCTGACCAGTTCTGAAATCGATTCGATCTGCCGACCAAGCCGTCCTTCGATCTTGCCGATGAACTCCCGCAGCAAATCCATCTCGTCTAGGGCCCGGAGGCGCAGGAGGTTTTCCATGGCGTTTCGCTTCATCTGGTCGTTCTCAGCGGTGTCGTAGAACTGCTGCCACAGAAAACGAGCGGCCTCGCGGCTTCCCCCTTTGGCCAAGAGCTCAGCGGCGAACGTCTTCATCCAGGCAGCTGAACTCGGGTGTTTGCTGCCCTCCAGAAAAGCCTCAGCGGCGGTCTTGTAGTCTTGCAGGTACCAGTAGTAAACGAATCCGAGGTCGCGATACAGCTGCCAATTGTCCGGATTCCGGGCAATACCTCGTTTTAGCAGCGCCAGGGCTTTGTCGGGCTGATCGGCGCCTACCGGACTCTGTTCCGACAAGAAGACCGCGCCAAATCGATACGCATGGATGAGTTGAGGGTCGAGGGTGGTCGCGATGTCAATCAAAGGATCGAGCAAGTCGAAACGCTTCTCGTTCTTGAGCCGCTTTCCTCCGTAGTATTGCACCGCTCGCATCCAGTAGATGTCGGCCAGAAGCCCGTGGTGCCCCAACGAAAGGGCCTTGATGACGGTCCCTGAGGGCAGGTACAGCACTTCTTCGGTGCTGCGAAAATGTCCTACGCGACGGTCGATGGCGCCTTGCGTCCAGAAAACTCCTGCACCAGAAAGCAACAGAAGGGCTGGTAGAACCGCCCTCATTTGAAGTCCCTTTTCTGGAAGATCCACATCGCAACCAGCAAGAGTCCTGTCGAGTAGGCTAACCCGTACATTGCCGAGAACAGGTACACTCCACCTGTCATGAACTGGCCATGTGCCGTGCTAGAGATCACGTCGAAGTTTCCAAAGTTGGGCAGGAGATAGTAGGTTGTGCTGGCGACGACCTTGGTCAGTACGGAGTCGCTAGAGGCCCCATACTGGCGGATATCGCTGTTGAAGTGGCCAATCACGTACAGGCAGAAGGTAAACAGCGCTGACAACGCCGGCGTCGAAAACGTCGAGAACAACAACGCGATGGCGATAACCAACATCAGCTCCACAAGAATCAAGCCGCCCGCCAGGAGAATTTGGATATCTGCAGACTGAAAGGACTGGCGAAGATAGAGCACGGCAGAATAGACGCCCAGAATCATCACGGCCACGTTTACGGCGAGTGTCATGCTTAGGCCGAGGTACTTCCCGAGGATGAACTCGTGTCGGGCCACCGGCTTCGCGAGCAAACTGAAGACGGTTTTCTTGTCGATTTCCTTATACACGAGTTGGATCCCGATGAAGATTGCAATCAGCGTCCCGAAGATGGAGATGGTGCTGAGGCCGAGATTAAGGATGATCTGTTTGACATCCCCAATCGTGATGGCGCCCAGAATGAGCGAGCTCACGATGATGAGAATGGCGAAGATGACTAGGTTGTAGAGCACCTTGTCGCGCACGCACTCGCGGAAGGTGTTTCGAGCGATGGGCAGAACACTCATAGGCATTCGAATCAGCTTCGAACGTTTGAAGCCGCTTGCCGTTCCGGCTTCCCGACCACTTTGAGAAAATAGTCTTCCATGGTTTGGCGTACCTGGTTGACCGAGACGATCCGTCCGGAGACACGCTCGATCCCGGCGATGAGTTCGGCGAGTGGCGCTTGCGCTGGCAACTCCAGTCGCGAGGTGGTTCCACTGTGGCTCACGCGCGCCTCTGGTCCTGCCAGTTGTCGAAGATGTTCGAGTTCGATCCCGGTGACGACGACTTCGACGTGGGTAACCTCCTGGTCGACCAATCCATTTGGCTGGCCGGAACCGATCACTTTGCCGCGATTCAGGATTGCAACGCGATCGCAAAGCGTTTCGACATCATTGAGAATGTGAGTTGAGAAGAAAACGGTCTTGCCATCGCGCTTTAGCTGCAGAATCAGGTCTCTGACCTCGCGCCTCCCGATCGGGTCTAATCCAGACATTGGCTCATCGAGAAACACAACCCTGGGATCGTTGATGATCGCTTGGGCGATCCCCACCCGCTGAAGCATCCCCTTGGAGAATTTCCTCAACTGAAGTTTGCGCGCGTGAAAGACATCCGTCAGTTTCAGGAAATGAGGAACTCGAGATTGGAGCTCAGACTTCGAGTATCCAAACAAGCTTCCGTAGTAAGTGAGAAATTCTTCTGCGGTGAGGTACTCGTAAAAGTAGGGATTCTCGGGTAGATAGCCGATGGAGCGGCGAGTCGCCAGATTGAAAACAGATTCTCCGAGGATCTCGGCTTGCCCCGATGTCGGGTAAATCAGCGACATCAGGAGTTTCAGAGTGGTCGATTTCCCTGCGCCGTTTGGGCCCAGACAACCGAAAATCTCGTTCTCGAAAACCTCCAGATCGAGGCGATCGAGTGCGAGGACAGATCGTGTTTTCCAGAATCCAGTTCGGTAGGTTTTGCTGAGACCCTGAGTACGAATGACGGCCCGCGGCATAAGACGTAGGAATCGCGTTCGTCAGTCTGAACGTGGGGCTTATGATAGCTGAAACAGTCTGGGGAAAGGAAAGGCGGAAAGCAAACCTCCGCCTTTGCGATTCCTGTCTTCGGACGGCTCCTAGTTGCCAATCGCGCCGGAACCCGAAGTTGCTGCGGCGCCAACGGCGAAGCGAATCACTTGGGTTTCGTCCACGCGATAAAAACGCGCGCCCGACTGCGTGGCGCCAGTAGATACGGAAGGAGTGCCAGTAGCCACGAATTCCAGATCGGTCGAAGTGCCTGGAGTCGCAGCAAAGGCGTAGCCGCTCTTCACGCCGCTGCCCAGTACGTTGTCGATAATGCTATCGGCCGAAAGCCCAGCAAGATCGGTAAAATGGCCGTTTGTGGAGCGATAGAGCAGCTCGCCGCTGCCCAGAGTCCGCATCGAGGCAGTCGCAGAGCCTTCGTTGGCGGAACGACGTGCTCGGAGCAGGTTTGGAATTGCGATCGCTGCGATGATCAAGATGATTGCCACAACGATCAAAAGCTCGATTAGAGAGAACCCCTTGTTCTTCCCGCTTGTCTTCTTCATGGCATCTCCTTTTCTCGGAGAGGTCGATCGACCCGACACTTCGCTGGCTTGGTATAGTGAGATCAAGGAAGGAACTGTGTATCGGCAAGCACATTATCACAACCACAATCTCACGCAAAAGGAAAGGTGGAACGAACTTCTGTTCCACCTTGTGTCCTAAAACGGGGCGGTTCTAGTTGCCGATGGCACTCGAACCCGAAGTTGCCGCGGCGCCAACGGCGAATCGAACCACTTGAGTCTCGTCCACGCGGTAGAAACGAGCCCCCGTCTGGGTTGCACCGGTAGAGACAGAGGGCGTGCCTGTGGCTACGAATTCCAGGTCGGTTGAGGTTCCAGGAGTTGCAGCAAAGGCGTAGCCACTCTTCGATCCGCCACCCAAAACGTTGTCGATGATGCTGTCCGCCGAGAGTCCGGCAAGCGTAGTGAAGTGGCCGTTCGTAGAGCGATAGAGCAATTCACCGCTGCCCAGCGTTCGCATGGAAGCCGTCGCCGAGCCTTCGTTGGCGGAACGGCGCGCTCTGAGCAGGTTTGGAATGGCGATCGCAGCGATGATCAGAATAATCGCCACAACGATCAATAGCTCAATCAGCGAGAATCCCTTGGTCTTCTTACTCGTCTTCTTCTTCATGACATCTCCTTTGTGTTTTCAAGTTACCTGATTTTTTGTTGCGCACGATTCCTTGCTTGCCATCGATTTGGCAGAGTCAAGATTGATGATGCCTTTCGAATCATTCGGATCTAAATAGGTGGGCTGGTGACATCCGCAACGCCCGTAAGACTGAACCGCACAACTGCGGATTGGTCTCCATAGTAATGCCGCGTACCCGTCGCAGAGGGCCCAATCGAAAGCTGCGGTGTTGCCTGAATCGAAAAATCCAATTCTGCCGCCGTGCCTGCTCCAGGCGTCGCTTCGAACGTGTACCCACTCTTCTGCCCTGCTCCAAGCAGGTTGTCGGTCAAGTAGTCGGTCCCCAGGTTCGTCAAGTCGGTAAAAGTGCCGAAAGTATTTCGGTACAGATTCTCGGTACTGATGATTGCCCGCACTGAAGTGGCGGCAGAGGCTTCATTGGCTCTGGAAAGCGCCGCAAGATAGTTCGGAACGGCCAGAGCGGTAAGAACGAGCAGGAGCGCCATGGCGATCAGAAGTTCGATCAGAGAGAACCCACTTGCTTTGCAACGACGCATCGAAGCACCCGATCGAGTTAACTCATGGTTGTGTTTCATTACGTTGGTTTTGGAAGATCGTCTGAACATCGTTCGCTGTCCGTATCGTCACCTGCATCGCGCGGCTTTAGTGCAGATTTCGTTCCAACGTGGCCGGCTTTGGCGGAGAAAATTCGAAAGAGATCTCTACCTGCAATTTAGAGGAACGGACTTCCTCGCTCCTTCTCACGTTCGCGACTCGATAGCAGAGAAGAGGTGACAATCGTTGTCACCGGAGTGCCTCCGTATTTGTTCGTTCAGAGTCCGCCGGTCTCACTAACCGATACCGGGCCTCGGATGGGAATAGCGCTACTGCCCTAGCCAAGCTACCTTGAGAGAGATCCTCGTGCCCCAAGCCTCGATACACCCGGCTTAGCTCAAAGTGGAATTCGGCGTTGTGCGGATCCAAGTCCACTGCTTGGCACAGTGACTGTCTCAGCTTTTCCAGAAGCAAAACCGCTGGTTGGCCGCTTTGTTTCAACTGTTGGGCTTCCAGCTTTCCCAAGAAGACGACTCCGGCGGCGTTTCCCGGTTGCAGCTTCACTCCCCAGCGGGCGTACCAGCTTGCGTCGGCTGCGCTGCCCGAGGCAGCCGCAGCCCTTGCAAGGTCGAAGAAAGAATGTGAGAGCTGGAACCGGACTCCCGTGATCAGGGCTGCCCCGAGGACGATCGTGGCGACCGCGGCTGCTGTTTTGGCCTGCCAGGGGGCTACCTCATGTCTTTCGTCTGCTTCGGCTTGGAAATAGTTCGAAACCAAACCTGTAAGAAAGAAACCAAGCGCCCCCAAGCTCGGGAAATAGAGATCGATGTCTACGGCATTGTGTGCCAGCCATGCTGCTAGAGCCTCCCACATCCCTAAATACAGCGGGTCCCCAGCAATCGTTTGCCTCCAATGTGTGTGCCTGGTTTGCTTCCGTCGGAGCGTTATCCATACCGCCAGTGAGAAACCCGTCCACAGAACCAATCCTCCCTCGGCGAGCAGCTGAAGCGGCGTGTTGTGGGCAAACTGTGTGACGAACCGCGGTGATGTCTGATAACGTGCATTCATCGTTCCATAGTTGCCTGGCCCGACGCCAACCACAGGGAAGTCTCGGAACATGGCGAGCGCTGTTCGATGCGAAATAGCTCGCAGAGCGATGGGGTTTTCTGACGCATTCAGATTCCAGAGATGAAAACCTCTCTTCTGAGAGACCCACACGAGCGAAGTGCCAGCGAGTGCCAGCAGAATGCAGCCCCACAGAATTCTGTGAGTTCCTCGACGTGTCTTTGACCAGCCAACGAAGACTACGGTTGCCAGGGAAGTAGAAAAGCCGACCCAGCCCCCGAAAGACTGCGTCACCATCAACACCCAGAGCGACAGTGGAATGCCTGCGATCAGCGCCAGTCGGAACCACCCGTTGGTTAGGACTGAGATCAGACATCGCGTACCCTGTGGCGGCCTTGACGGGAAGAAGCCTGCTGCCAACAATCCAACCTGAAGCGGAAGGACCATAGTCACCAAGCCGGCCAGTGTATTGGGAAGCGCGAAATTCGCAAAGATACGGCCGGATTCGACGCGTGCCAGCAGTGCTTCTCTGAAGTCGGCGCTCATTGCCGGGTGCTTCCTGAGCTCAGCTCCCAGGGCGTCGAGCCCAACGAAATGCTGGTAAATCGCATGTCCCTCGACGAGCATGCCGGTTGCAACCAGGGCGGCGGCGGAGACAAGGATTTGCATGGAGTTGAACCGGCACCGGCGAATGGTGAACAGAAGGCAGGAATAGGCGAAGAAGAGCAGCAATACCTCTTGGCTACGGTCTCGGTTGGTCGTCCATATTAGCGACGGAACCATACTTGCCAGCGGCAAGCTCAGCAGACCTAGTTGGCGCAACATCACCGTTGAAATGCCCTTTCTGGCATCTCGGTAGAGGACGATGGCACAGGTGGCGACCGATGACAGGACAAACAGATAGCGAGATTGGAAAAACACTTCACCTGGATAGAGCAGGTTGAGAGCAGTTGCGACTAGAAGGACGGCCAGAACCATCCTGGTGTGCAGGGGAGATTCTGCAAAAGTATCGGAATCTGCGGTCATCTCGAAGGTGATCGCCGTGGCCGATTCCTGCAATCCCGAATGCGAGCTAGGACCGAGGAAGACGGAAGACTCTGGTCGTGGTCACAGCTTCGGGTTCTGCTGCAGAGTCGAGCTCGACACTCTCATGCGAACTGGCCCCAGTCTTGACTGGATTTGTTCAATGAGAGGATCGCCGGAGACGGTGCGCTTCAAGCCTTCCTCCCAAGCAGAGATAGCTTCTGTAAGCCGTCCCTGGGCCTCCCGGCACATCCCAAGCCGGTAGAATCCTTCGGCCGCTTCTGGAAATCGCTGGATAATCAGCCCCGCAATCTCTTCAAGAGCATCCAGCTTGTTGATGCGCTGATAGGCAACGGCGATATTGCTTAGGGCCCGTATGTTGTTTGGGTTTACGTACGTGGCCCGATAGAAAAAGTAAAGAGCCCTCTGCAGCTGGCCCATTTCGGCATACACACGTCCAAGATTGTTAATAGCTACATCGAAGTCGGGTGAGGCATTCAAGGCGGCGTGGAATTTCTGCCTGGCGAATTCGGTTTGTCCCTTGTCGAAGTAATATCCACCCATGCCTGAAAGTGCCAGGTGGTATTTAGGATGAATAGCGAGTGAGTGCCAGAACTCGATACCCGCTCGATTGATATTGCCGTTGTTGATGTAGTGCAACCCAAGATTGTAGTGAGCGATCTCGTTGTAGAAATCCTGCTCGAGAACACGGGTCCAAAACGTCTCATTGTTCTGCCAGACGCGATTGAACTGGATCGTTCTCAGGCCAAGCCATGCGATCCAAAGCGCAGCCACAGTCGCCAACGCGATTCGAACAACTGGAAACAGGCGGCATCGATTCCAGATCCAGCGGCCCGTGAACGCCAGCAGCACCCACACACCAGCTTCCGAAATGTAGAGATACCGGTTTGCCATCTGAATGGGCAACGGCACGATGTTCAGGACAGGAATCATCAAAACGACGAAAGAGGCCAACCAGAAGAATAGCGGCCTAGACAGCCGGGCCAAGACCACGAGGGCGAAAGCGCACAAGAGCAGAGGGACCCAGTATGCCAGGCTGCTCAATGAAGGCGATTCCCGGGGATAGTAGAAACCGCTCAGGTAGGCCGGGAACAGGAGTATCTTGAGGTACTCTTCAAACAGATGCCCGGAGGCAAATGCGCTCAACAGCGGGCCCCCAGGATGGTACGAGTTCAGCGCTCGATGAGCTCCCGCTGCGTGGATGGAAAGAAAGGTGTGAATCTCTGCTAGAACAAGGAAGGGGATTTTGTCGTAAAGTCGAAGCCCCAATAGGTTCTTTTTCTTGAAGGCATAGTCGTAGGCAAGGAAAACCAGCGGTGCAACGACGGTACTGGCCTTAGACAACAGCGACAGCAGAAAACAGAAGACCGAAAGGAGGAAGTTCAGGCGGGCGTCCCTTTTTCTGAACTCAATGTACTGGTGGAAAGACAGGAAGAAGAACAACGTTGCCAGCAGGTTCTTTCGTTCTGAAGCCCAGCTCACTGTTTCCACGTTTGCCGGGTGAATGGCGAACAGCAAGATGCTGCCGAGTACAACGAATCGCGGCAGGGAGAATTGGCGCAGCAAGGCGAAAAGCGCCGCCACACAACAGAGGTGCAAAAGAAGATTGTGGAGGTGGTAGCCGGCAGGGTTGAGTTCGAAGAGCGCGTAGTCCAGCGCGTAGGAGAGAAGTGTCAAAGGGGCATAGTTGGCAAAATAGGGCTCGGTAACGATCCTGTTCAGTTTCTGGAGAGACAGCGAACGAATCAGTTGATTGTTGACTATGTATTCCGGGTCATCCCAGTTGGTGAATTCACGAGGAAATGTGCTGAGATATAACCCGGCAGAGATCAACAAAGCGACCACCAGACCCAGCCATTCCACTCGAGACGTACCGATCCTTGAGTCTGCCAGCGCCGTGAGCGGCGGCTGGGGGGCCTGTTCGACGTCGTTAGTTTCAGTCGTGACTTCCTGCCCGCTCTCCAAAGGTCTTCTCCCTGTGCAACCGCGTCTCAGCGAGCGCTGGGCCTAGCGACCACCCTTAATACCCCACCTCGGCCAATGGCTGCTTCCATCAGGGCAAAGAGCAGCGCCGGCAGTACCAGACCTGCGGCCATCGCAAACTCTCGGAATGTTGCCATCAGACCGGGAAAGGACTCTCGCTTCAAAATTCGATACAGCGTGCCTTTTTCTCTCCCAATTGCGTTGAGCCAGCTCTGCAGTACGCCGTAAGGTCCTTGTTCGAGCGACAGAGTCGAACGCTGCTCGATCTGAAAGCCGCTCGTTTCCAGCAGCCTATGGAGTCCAACCGGCGAGAAATGATAGAGGTGATGTTCGGGGTCGAGGTGAAACCAATTCTTGCCGCTCGTTCGGGACTGAAGGCTGGCGAGGTTCGGAACCTCCAGGTAGACCACGCCCTTTGGCTTGAGCAGGCGTGCAATGAGGGCCAGCGTTTTCTGCGGGTCGTCCAGGTGTTCCAGCACGTGCCAGAGGATTGCCGCGTCGAAAGAGTGACCATCAAAAGGACACTCCTCCAGCGGCTGCGTATAGATGTGGAGCCCCTGAGTCTGGGATGCGCGGCGTGCGGCCAACGCAGAGCGTTCGGTGCCATGGCAGTCGTGCCCAAGCTGGGCAAGTTGGTGCAGCAACAAGCCTCTGCCGCAACCCACCTCGAGGATTCGGGTCCGCCCGGCCACGAGGGTGTGAACACGCGCGGCTCTCTTCCGGTTCATCCAGCCAACGAAAGCTTCGACGATCGGAACGAACTTGACATTGTCGGTACCGTAGTAGTTCTCGGAGTAGTGAGCCTCCAGGTTTGCGGGATCCGGCTTTGGGCAAGTCTCGCTTGTTCCGCAGTGTTTGCAGGTGCGAAGAGACTGGTGCGTATCGTCCAAACGAGTGATGCCAAACTCGCCGGTGCCGCAGGCAATGCAGGTCGTGGCGGGCATCGCACTCAACTGAACTGCTTGTACTTGACGAATCCCCATCGGAAGAACAGGTACCTGGCGATCGTGCGAAGAATGGACAGGCCGTAAACGACCCCGGCTTTGAAGCTGACAGAGGAGGAATCGAAAGAGTAGCGGGTTGAAACGGGAATTTCCTTGAAGCGCATCTTCTTGATCACAAACTGCACCAGAATCTCGTTGTCGAAGACGAAATTCTCAGAGTTGGCTTCGAAATTCACGCTCTCGAGCGCGTGCCGGTTGTAGGCACGGTAGCCCGTGTGAAACTCCGAAAAGTTCGTTCGCAGGACAATGTTTTCCATCCACGTGAGAAACTTGTTGGACACAAACTTGTACAAGGGCATGCCGCCACGCAGCGGATCGCCCAACATTCTGGAAGCCAGCACGACATCGGCTTCGCCGCGCAAGATGGGCTGCACAATGTCGCTCGCAATGGTGGGATCGTACTGATAGTCGGGATGGAGCAGGACAACGATCTCTGCGCCTTGCTCCAGCGCCTTGGCATAGCACGTCTTCTGATTACCGCCATAGCCCCGGTTCTTCCGGTGGCGGATGGCTTGAATGTCGAGCTTTGAGGCCACTTCGAGCGTGTTGTCAGAGCTTGCGTCGTCGACGAGAATGATCTGGTCGTAGCTGCCCTTGGGCAGGGCATAGTAAGTCTTGTCAAGGGTGAGCGCTGCATTGTAGGCGGGCATCACGATCACGATCTTCGGTCTGTGAGGAGCGGCGCTCTCTTCCATTGTCGCTGCTGAATCGGTGTGCATCGGGCCGGTTGCAATCGGTGCGTTCGCAATCAACATCTTGTCCCAGCTGAGACCTGCTCGTAAAGATCCGAATAGTCTTTTACCATCTTTTCTGCCGAAAACTCACCAACACTTGCGCGGGCTTGGTTCGCCATGGTTTGGCGCAAGCTCTCGTTCGTCAACAGACGAACGACCGAAGATGCCAGGCTGTCGACGTCTCCCGGTGGGGCCAAGAAACCGTTCTTGCCGTCTTCGACTAACTCTCCAACGCCGTCGACGTGGCTCGCCACGACAGGAACTCCAGACAGAAATGCCTCCACCAGTGACCGGGGGAGTCCTTCCCACAGCGAGGTCAAGAGAAAAACGTCGAAAGCGCCCAGCAGCTCCGGCACATCGCGCCGCCAGCCCAGCATCCGCACCCTGGATGCGATGCCAAGCTTCTCTGCAAGCGCTTCCAGTTGTGGTCGCAGGGAGCCATCGCCTGCCATCACGAAGCGAACCGCCGGAACAGCCTTGCCGATTTGAGCCGCAGCTTCCAGGAAAAGGTGCAGAGCCTTGGCGGGGGTGAAAGAGGCCACCACACCGACGACCTTATCGGTTGGGTTAAACCCTAACTCTATTTTTTTTGGGGCTTGGCGACATTGGCTGCCCGATAGTCTGAGAATTCCACACCCGAGCGGATGAGGACACATTGTTCGCGGCGGAAGATCCCGTAAGATTGCCCGAGCACCCGATTGGGTTCGGACACAACGACGAACTGAGAAGTGATCCGGGCCGTGGCGCGCTCTACACCGACATAGAACGCCCTTTGCCAAGCAGGATGCCGGGGGCTGAATCCAAACCCATGGTAGGTGTGGACCACCCTGGGGACGCCTGCCAGTTTTGCTGCCCAACGCCCGACAATGCCGGCTTTAGGGGTGTGGGTATGAACGACGTCTGGCTTGAAACTCCTGAGAATTTCACAGATCTTTCGGGCCGACTGAATGTCATTCCACGCTGCACGGAGCCCGATTGGCCGCGTCAAGTCTGGTACCACGTAGTGCCTGATGGACGGGATGGCGGACAGCTCGGCAAGCAGCAGACCGCCATCTCCGGTAATCACGGTCTGCTCGAAACGCCCCGGGTCTAGACTCTGGCTCAGGTGCAGCACCGCGCGCTGCGCACCGCCGAGGTCCATGCGAGTGATGATTCGTGCGATCTTGATCTTGGTAGGAGGGTGCTCTGGCACTGTGTTCAGGCCGGTTGGCGATCGTTCTGTTCTGGCTCCGGACTATAGGGACATGTCCACTTTCTTGAGGGCATAGGCAATGGAAACGCAGACGAAAAGCGTCAAGCTGAGGGTCGCGATCGCCGCAGAGGCACTTATGCGAGTCATCAGGAGCGCAACCACGCCCAGTGTCGCGGCAGCGCAGTAGCTCGCCACCACTGTTTGACGAACGCTGAGACGCCACTTCCGCAACCGAAGTGCGAAATGGTCCGGGCTGCCCTGCATGATGGGCATCCCACGACAGAAGCGGATATACATGATCAAGAACATGTCGAAGACGGGGACGCCTAGGATCAGGACTGGCGCGACCACTCCCCAGAGACTGACGCGTGTGTACGCTCCGTTCATCGATAACGCCGCGAGCATGAGCCCAATGAACAGACTGCCTGCGTCGCCGAGGTAGATCTTGGCCGGTTGAAAGTTATAGCGCAAGAATCCGAGCAAGCTTCCGGCTAGCGCGAACGACAGCGGAACGATCAGCTCACGCCCGCTTCGGTAATTCACAACAACCAGAAGCAACGCGGCGATTGCGCCAACTCCCGAGGCCAACCCATCCATCACATCAATCAGGTTGAACGCGTTGGTGATTGCCATGACCCACAGCACCGTCAGAGGAATCGCAATCCAAACTGGAAGTATCGTCAGCTTGATGAATATCGAGGCTTTGACCAGGACACAGGCGGCAATGAACTGGCCGAGCAGCTTGACTTGGGGGCTTAGCACGCCAAGATCGTCGATCAACCCCAGAATCACAATGATCGCGCCGGCCAGAAGAATGCCGAGCACCTCGCGGCTGTACTGATGCACAACACCGGTGGCGAGCAGAAATGAGAGATAAACGGCGAGCCCCCCCAAGTAGGGCACGGGTTCCGTGTGTTTCTTCAGGCCGCCGGGTTTGTCCATGATGCCAAACTTCAACGCAGCCCGGCGAAAGAGAGGCGTGAGATACAGGGCCAGCAGGAAGGAGAGAGCAAATGCCAAGCAATGGAGAATCATAATCGGTTGGCGTCAGGGTCTCCTGGCATAAGCGACCAGTTTGCCCCCAAGCTTTGAAAAAGGTCTGCTTGCCCAAAAGGCGGCCCTGGCCGTGAGCCTCTCGACCGCAGACAGCTGCACGCGGGAGAGCTCCTGATTCACCGATTGGAGCGAGATCAGCTCGAACCCGGTAGAGGCCAGCAACTGAGAGAGGCTCTGGGCCGTGAAATACGAAAGGTGATCGGGATAATACAACCGTCGCATGGGCTCGCTGAACGAGTGAAGGCTGGCCGTAAACAAAGCTCGGGAAATCCGGCGCAGCAAAGCCCGGTCATTCGGTGTCAAAGCAAAAAGCACCCCACCCGGTCGCAGGATTCGAAACGCATGTTCAAGGTCTTGCCGGGGATTTGCTGCGTGCTCAATCAAGTCGTACATGGTGACCACATCGAAGCTCGACTCAGGCAAGCCCAACTCGCAGAGAAACCCTTCATGAACCTCGCACTGAGTCCGATTCCTGGCCACGGCAGCCAGAGATGCCGAGATCTCGATGCCCGATGCATGAAAACCGAGCCTCTGCGCCTGTTTCAGTAGCGCACCGTTGCCACATCCGATGTCGAGCAGCCGCAATTCGGTGCGATTGCCAGGCAGAGCGTCTCTGCATTGGCGCAAGTAGCGATCCAGATTGGCTTCCACCTGCGAATCGATGCCCGCGAAGTATTGGCTTTGTCCGCCGTTACCGTACCCTGAGTAGATTGCGCGTATCGAGCTGGCATCATGCTCAGCATCCAAGTAGACGTGCGTGCACTCGGCGCAACGACGAACACGACACCCCTCGACCACGAACCACAATGCGGTATTCTGAGAACCACAGGCTCTGCAGTTTGTCATACGCTCTCGGCCTGCGATTTCCAAAGCGGCTTCACCCGAGCCGGCTCAATCATTGCGGGCCACTTCGGCGACGGCGGGAGGATCCGAAGACGAGGCATCCAACCGAGCCTCAAGACGACACGAAACGGCGGTTGTCCTCCAACCAAGCCTGGAACATCAGAACGTCCCAGAGCGGATATTGCCAGTTCCGGCGCCCGGCAAGATGCTCCTTCCACTTGGCTCGAACCAGAAACGGTTGCAGGAAACCTTCTGCCTTCAGCCGCGCTTCGTCGAGTAGCGTCTCAGCCCATTCACGCAACGACCCCCGCAGCCAGGCATGCAGCGGAACGGCAAATCCGCTCTTCGGACGGTCCAACAGAGATGGTGGTACGTACCCATATGAGACCTGGCGAAGAAGCCACTTGCCTTGTTTCCCTCGGACCTTCAGACACTGTGGCAAAGTCCAGGCGAATTCGACCAGTGTGTGATCCAACATAGGAGTTCGAGCTTCCAGGCTTGCGGCCATGCTGGCACGATCCAGCTTCACCAGAATATCGTCTGGCAAATAGGTTAAGGTATCCAAAAACATCATGCGGTCCGCCAGCCCGAGCGCGCCTTCAGGAAATCTCTGATCGCTCACTGGTGTCGCAAGCTCCGAAGATCCCAGCACCAACGAGGTCGATTTCTCCCAATGCGAAACCAGTTTCAGATAGAACTCATCCTGGCTCGTGGCCGAAAGCGCAACAGCGAGCTTCTGGAGCTTGTCACCCGAGTGCCTCTGCACCCACGGTTTGGGCAAGGCTGGCGCCAGAATTTCCGAAAAGCGCTGCCACGCTTGGGGAGAGGGTGCATTCAGGACCAGACTGACCATCCGGCGCAACCAGGATGGAAGAGATGCCAGTTTGTGCCAGAGTTCAACGCCCCAGACGTATCGGTTGTATCCCCCAAACAATTCATCCCCCCCCGTCGCCTGAAAGACTCACGCTGACTTGCTTGCGTGCCAAACGCGATATCAAAAACGTCGGGATCTGGGACGAATCGGCGAAAGGCTCATCGTAGATCCTCGGCAATTGCGGGATGATGGCCAGCGCATCTTCGGCCGTTACCCAGGCTTCAGAGTGGTTCGTTCCAAGATGCTTCGCGACAGCGCGGGCGCTATCGGCCTCGTTGTACTGATCGAACGTACTGCCCAGGCAGAACGTCTGCACGGGCCTCGAGCTCTGCGCTTGCATCAGGGCGACCACGGTCGAGGAGTCCACGCCACCCGAGAGGAACGCTCCCAATGGAACGTCGGCGACCATTCTCGATTGGACCGACCGTGCCAGGCGTCTCTCTAGTTCTGCGGCAGCGTCTTGCTCGGAGCCGGGAAAAGAGTTCTTCGATCCGTTCAAGGCGACTTCCAGCAAGCTCCAGTACGGCCGCGGCGAGGAGGGACCAGGAGCGCCTTTGGAGCAGTCCAGTGTCAGAACCGTCGCGGGAGGTAGTTTGAGGATGCCGTTGTAAACTGAATAGGGCGCGGGGATGCAGTTGTGGCGGAAATAGAGCGCCAGGGCCGATCGGTCGATCGAGGCTCGAAAAACTGGATAGGCTGTGAGGCTTTTCAGTTCCGAGCCAAACAGGAAAGCGGGTCCAATCCAGCCGTAGTAGAGGCTCTTCTCGCCCAGTCGGTCCCGCACAAGATGCAACTGTCGGTCGCGACGATCCCAAAGTGCGAAAGCAAACATGCCATTCAGGGATTGCAGCGCACGTTGCAGTCCCCATTGACTGGCACACGCCAGAATCACCTCCGTATCCGAACGGCCTCGAAAAGCATGACCTTCGATCTCCAGCTGTTTTCGCAGGTCGGCGTGGTTGTAGATTTCGCCATTAAAGACGATCACGAATCGTTGGCAGCGCGAGACCATGGGTTGGTGGCCACTTTGGGTCAGATCCAAGATCGCCAGCCGCCTAAAGCCAAGCGCGATTCCAGCTTGGGCCTCGGTCCAGGTTCCATCGTCGTCCGGGCCGCGGTGCCGGAGTGTTTCGGCCATCCGCGACACCATAGCCGCTAGTTGGCCGTCGTTCTTCGCGCCAGAGGTGTCGATGAAGCCAGCAAGACCACACATAGAATGAGCAGAGCTTATTTCCAGTCCGTGCCGACCCAGATCACGAAGCAATCGGGACTCACATCGCCTCGACCCGCGAAAGAAAGAGACGAGCCGAGGATAGGGGCTTCCAGCCAGGTGCCGCCTGTCATCTCGATATTTTGAAGCCGATCTCTGGTCGCAATCGATGCGGCCCTGCGTTGTCGGATGCTCCGTCCAGGGAGGTTGTGTTTCTTGAGGAATGGCCGCCAGCGGCTCCAACACTTGCGCTTCTTCTATCTTGCCACGGACGCCAGGAGTTCAACCATTCGTGGCGCCGTGGCTTCCAACGAATAGAGACTCTCGACCTTCTTTCGGCCAGCGCAACCAAATTCTTTACAGACTCGCGGTTGGCCTCGAAGCAGATCCAATGCATTCAACCATTCGGCTTCAGTCGTGGCGAGATATCCGTTGAGGCCGTGCTCGACGATTTCCCGATTGGCGCCCACAGGAGAGGCGACTACAGGCAGACCGCAGGCCATGTATTGAATGAGCTTGAAGCCGCATTTGCCACGAGCCCACGGCTCATCCGGCAATGGCATCACACCCACCGTGAAACTCTGAATCGCTTCGACCTCCGTCAACTCTGACCACTCTCTCAGATCGAGCACAACGTTCGGAAGATCCAGCCTGCCGGCCCCGACCAAACGGAGCACGGTCCCTTCCCCACGGGCGGCCTGCCTCCAAACTTCGGCAAGGGGCAACAGGTAACGGGCGGTCGATTGCGATCCGATCCAACCGATAACAAAGTTGCCACTTCGGCGCAAAATAGGCAGAGCGTAACGTCCGAGATCCACGACCGTCGGCAGAACCTCGACTCGCCTCGATCCCGCCTGCCGGGCACGATCGGCAAGATACGAATTACCAGCCACGACGAGTGCAGCACGCTTCATGATCCGGTCGATCTTGCGGCCCAGAAGCCAGCGTACTGCAGTTGCATGGTGCCGATCATAGCGATGAAACGCGGCGTCGTCGTAGTCGACCACGTAAGGCATGCGCCTCCACGAGAACCAAAGCTCGGCCCAGTCCGGCAACCAGGGGAACAGCTCGGCTTCGACCCAAAGGAGGTCGAATTGGCGCGACTTCGCCAGCTTCCGCACCCGGTTTGCGTAAGAGCGAAGCATCAAGCGCCAATCGGTAGGGCGCCCAGCGTTGAAAGCTCGGATGTAGTCGTCGTCCAGCAGCGGAGCTGTTTCGACGTCGATGTGTTGAGACTCGAGAAAAGGCAAGTACTGATAAAAGCGCAGCCGGCTGCTGGCGGCAAGTCGGCCATAGCGGCTGAGAATAAGGCATTTCATTGGTCAGGACGCAGGCTTTGCACGGCGCTCAAGTCGCTTTCGGGTGGCAGTTTTGTCATCAAAGCAGTGAGACCCGGCCCCACGCAGGGCATTTGCTCCAGAGAAGTCTGTGCGGTTTACCTCGGAGCTGCTCGATTGTGGCGCCTCATTTCGAATCGAACTTCGTAACAAGGGAACACATGGCAGAAATTCTCTTCGTACAGCTCGCGGGTGTAGCGATTCAGGTTAAACACGGCCTGAAGCATCTTCTTGAAGACGTGGCGAAAATAGAAGGGAGGCGACGCTTTGAAGATGAGTTCCGCCTGCGACAGCTCAAAGCCGGCTTCGCGGCCATAAGCCGGTACTTTTCGCCGGTGGAGCCGGTCACAAGCCAGATAGGAAAAGCTGTAGAGCCCGAAAAAATGACGACGGGTGTAGTCCGAATAATAGTAAGGATTCGAAAAATGGGGAACCACGACTTGCAGGATGCCGCCGGGCTGCATGACGCGTTCGAGCAAACTCATCAGCTTTGGAAGGTCGCAGACGTGCTCGAAGAGGTGATACGAGTAGACCGATTTGACCGATGCCGTAGGCACCCGTGCCAGGACCTCATACACATCCCCCACAATGTCGACGCACTCATGATCCAGCGCATCGATGCCAATCGCGTCTGGATGCCTCTTTCTACTGCCGCAACCAAGCTCCAGCGTTGCGTCTTGGAGGTGGGTCAAGCAGTCTCGCTTGTCTACGATCGCCATCTCAGTTTGTTGGTGCAGAGACAGGCGTACAGCGCTGCATACCCTTGCAGTGTCTCCGAAAGTTTCGCAATCGACATTGAGGCAGCGGCGCTGGCAACCCGCGCTGCCATCTCGACGCTGAGCGTCAACAAGGCCAGCGTGACCGCGCTGGGCAAGGTGTAGTGCTTGAATCCGTACAGCAGCCGGCTGCGCAACGAGTAAAATAATCGTGCGGCTTTCACCTGCCGCGAGCTTCCTCCTCCCAGATGGCAGACTGCCACGTCCGCGAAGTAGTACGACCGAAAACCCAAGCGCCGTGCCCGCAGAGAGAAGTCTACTTCCTCGAAATAGACAAAGAAACGAGGATCGAATCCGCCGAGTGACTCGAAGAGCGTCCGGCGCACCAAGAAAAACGCTCCGATGACTTGATCGACCTCGCAGCTTTTCGTGCACTCGGACTCGCCCATCAAATGCGGAGGAAAGTGATTCGGAAATAGCCGGGTCAGCCCGGTCATCTGGCCGAAAAAGGTTCTCAGTGTGGGAAAGCGGGCACAGCTGGTCGAGAAGGCTCCCGAATCGTCGACCTGCCGTACGCCACAGATCCCGATCGCTGTGTTCTCTTCCTGCTCCAGAAAATGCACGGCACGTGGCAGCGAATCTGGAAACAAGCGTGCGTCGGGGTTAAGAAAAAGCAGGTACTGCGCCAGCGCGCTTGCCGCGCCATGATTGCAGGCAGCGGCGAATCCGTGATTGGTGCCGTTGCGAAGGACGATGGCGGGCGGCGCCAAGAGATGTCCCACCCCGTCAGCCGACCCGTCGACGGAGCCATTGTCGACGACCACCACGCGGTTGAGACAAAAACGATCCTGATGGCTTTGGGCGATCGACCTCAAACAATCCCCAAGCAGAGGGCCCGTGTTCCAATTGACAATGATGATGTCTACGCTCGGCAGTCTGCCCATTTTCGCGAAAGGAAGAGGTCCTTTCCCAGGCTGATGCTGCCGTTGGAATGGCGAAAGTAGCGGAGCGTCCAGAGTTCCCGCAGAGCTATCGGTAGTCGTTTTGTTCGCCTTGATGGCATGAGCGCTCTCGCCTCGAAATGCAGGATTCTAGACTCCAACCGGGAGAGATCGTCCGCTTGCTTGAGCTTGGGGAAAGCTGCCAGACGCTGCCGAAGCTCCTTCAATTGCGTCACGTAGGTTTGGTAGAACCCCGAGTTGTCTTGGAACACCGATTGAAGAAACTCCGACATCTTCGGTCTCCTGCCTCCAATCTGATTCTGCGCGTGCTGGCGGTATTGAATCAATGGCTTCTCAATGATCGCCAGATCTGCAATTGCAGCCACCACCACAGCGATCCAGGCGTCGTGCATCCAGCAGGCTGGGATAGGGAGGATCCATTCCTTCAACCGGGAGCGAAACGCCAGCGTTGCGCCAGTCGCTGCATTCCGGTCTAGCAGCACACGAAAGGCCTTGCCCTTCTGGAATTGGCGCTGTCTCTTTCCCCTGAAGCCATATCGATCCCAAAGTGTGTATCCCAAGGGCCTGAGTTGCTCGTCGACAACGTCAGCGTCGCTGAACACGGCTCCCAGCGAGTGCGAAGCGGCCAACGCCTCTTCAAGTCGCGCCAACTTGTCGTTCTGCCAGACATCATCCTGGTCACTCAGGGCGATGATATCGCCGCAACATCGCACGATGGCTTGCTCGAAATTTTTCGTCGAGCCGAGCGTAGCAGGATTGACTTCGAGACGGACTCGAAATGGCACACTCTGGGCGAAGCGCTCGACAAGGGCAACGGTGTTGTCGCTCGAACGATCATCGCACACGACTAGCTCGTCAGGTTGCCGTGACTGGGAACGAAGACTTTGCAACTGTTCTGGCAGAAACTGCGAACCGTTGTAAGTGCACAGCGCAACTGACAGCGACAGCGGAGGCATGCTCAAGCTTCTAAGAAGACTTCGCAACCTTCGGCCGGCCCTGAAGAAGAGGCTACTGTGAAAATAACCGCGCGCCGCAGCACGCAAGACGGCAGAGGGGCGAAGCCAAGGACTCGACTGTTGAAGTGGAGCAGCGCTGAACGGCGGCACGAAACCTTGATCCAATCTACGCGCTTTTGTGGGAAGAAGGTAGCTGTCTTCCACTCTGTGCTCGACCTGAAATAGCAGGGACGGGCGGACGAAACCACGCCGGACGTGCTCCGCGATTTCGCTGGCAGGCAGGAAGCCACCGTCAAGCGCCTCAAACAGGTCCCGCATCCAAAGATAGCCGAGCGGATTGTTTGCGGAGAGCCATGGCTGGGTGTTCATGTCCGTGTAATGCACCAAGCAGGTCTCGCCAGGATCGTAGCGCTCCAGCGAATTCCAGGCAGAATCCAGGCTGGGCCGGATCTTCGGCGCGACCGCCATCTCGTACATCAGCTGCTCGTAGGTGAGTTTGCCTTCGTTCAGGGCGCTAACGATGGCCTCGATGTCCCAGCGAAGCGAACCGCAATCTAACAGCATCACGCTGAATTGGGGTCTTCTCCCGGTAGTGCCTGGTTCCTGGACCGCAAGGAGATCCGCGCCCTCCAGCGGGACGTTCCATAACCGACGGATATCTTGAAAGACCTGCATATCGGAGTCTAGATAGATGGCCTTCCCCTGGTATCGGGTAAGGGCAGGAATGAGAAACCTTTGAAACGAAAACGGCGTACGGGGACAGTTTTGAGGTGCTGCGGGAGTGGGTATCTGGATGCCGCATTGGTGCAGCGGACTGACCTGAACCGCCAAGCTCGCGTGCTTTCGAATCGAATACTCGAGCACCCTGACCGCGAGCATCTGCGCTTCGGTCGCAGCCACATACACGCGTACCGGCGACTGCACGTCCAAAGGCGCGCAGTCGATGCGGGTTCTCATCAGGATTTTTGCGATTTCGCTAAACTGAATGTCGAAAGTCGTTCTCTGATTAGCGAGCAAAGTCTTAGCCGAGAGGTCCTGAAACTGAGCGCTATAGCTGTTGCCTCCATCAATGCCTAGCGAACGCACCTGCCTCACCCCGGCTGCGGCCAGCAGATTCAGAGCGGCTTCGCTGCTGAAGAAGCGAACAGAGATGACCGGTGAATCGGTGTGGAACTCGCGAGCCAGGCCGTGGTTGTACCACAGCAGCCTGCCCTGTGATACTAAGTTGCATTCATAAAGATACTAAGATAAACTCTCCTCCACCGGTGCTGAAAGCGCGGAGGAGAATATGCGACCCGCTCGGGCCTTTCCAAAGGGAGCTTCCAAGCAGTTGAATGAAGCCCTCAAGCAGGCCAAAAGCAAAGCTGAGTTCCAGCGCGTTC
>Ga0194132_10002051_pt1 | contig 39023 bp, 30 predicted proteins | sample TA2KigOf80mmetaG_FD_148612 | JGI IMG/M metagenome (GOLD analysis project Ga0194132, IMG submission 148612) | Freshwater microbial communities from Lake Tanganyika, Tanzania - TA2015054 Kigoma Offshore 80m | ecosystem: Environmental > Aquatic > Freshwater > Lake | place: Tanzania: Lake...
GCCGCCGGTCAGGCAACTTGAAAAACTGCCCGGAGGAACCGGCATTGTGATGGACGACGTGATGGCCGGCGTATATGGCGCGGTTGTCATGCGCGTCCTCGGGTGGAACAATCTTTATTAGGTATGCCACGCAAAGTAGTTGATAAGAATCCGAACATAGAACAGATTTCTCCGGAGGCTGCGATACCTGGAGGCGAGATACGCATTCACGGCCGCGGATTCGCGACCGCCGACCGTCCTCGCGTTCTGCTCGGAGAAGTGTCGGCGCCGCTGATCATCGGTTCGGATTCTTACTGCATCGCGCGTGTGCCCGACAACGCGACCGATAGCTCGTTGCGTGTCGCAAGCGGAGATTTGTCGAGTTCGCAGTGGACCTGCGAGGTCGGCATACCGATTGCGGACAATTTGCATCCGGTCGCCAACCCGGCCGTGGATCGTAAAGGTATCGTGTTCTCCACGTTTTCGGGAAGCCGCGGACAGAAGACGCAGGTGTCGGTTTATCGCATCGATCCGCGCGAAGGCGCGACGCCGTTCCTGACCGACATCATGAACGCCACGGGACTCGCGTTCGATCAGGATGGCATTCTCTACGTATCGAGCCGCTTCGACGGCATTATTTACGAAGTCACGCCGAATGGCGAGATGGCGGTGTTCGTTGAAGGCATGGGCGTCGCCACCGGCATCGCGTTCGATCACGAGGGTTTCCTCTACGTCGGCGATCGTAGCGGCACGATTTTCAAGATCAGCCGTGACCGCCAGATCTATGTCTACGCAACGGTCGAACCGTCGATCGCCGCTTACCATCTCGCGTTTGGGCCGGAAGGCTACCTCTACGTGACAGGCCCAACAACATCGAGTTTCGACTGTGTCTACCGCATATCGAACAAGGGCGAAGTCGAAGTCTTCTATCGCGGTCTCGGCCGCCCGCAGGGCCTTGCATTCGACGAAAACGATAATCTTTATGTCGCTGCGTCGCTGGGCGGCCGCCGCGGCGTTGTGCGGATTTCGCCGGATCGCGACGCGGAGCTGTTTCTTTCCGGCCCCGGCATCGTCGGCCTTGCGTTCTCGCCTTCGCGCCACGCGATCGTCGCGACCAGCAACACGCTGTATCGCGTCGATTGCGGCATTGCGCCGCGTCCGCTATGAACGCCGAGATCATCGCCGTCGGCTCGGAGATGCTGACGCCAGACAAGATCGACACGAACTCGCTGTACCTCACGCAGGAGCTCAATACGCTTGGTATCGAAGTTGTTGCGAAGTCGATCATCGGCGACGATCGCGCGAAGTTGACCGCCGCGATTGCAGCCGCGCTCGCTTCGTCGGAACTCGTCATTCTGACCGGCGGTCTCGGTCCGACCGAGGACGACGTGACGCGCGACGCCGCGGCCGCGGCATTGGGCGTCGGCCAACATTACGACGAATCGGTCTGGCATCGAATCGAAGAACGCTTCAAGAAATTCAACCGCACTCCGAGCGCGAACAACCGGCGCCAGGCCGACATCCTGAATGGTGCAGAGGTGCTTCCGAATCCAAACGGCACCGCGCCTGGCCAGTGGTTCAGCCGGTCCGGAAAGATACTTGTCATGCTACCGGGGCCGCCGCGTGAGTTGAAGCCAATGGTCGCCTCGGAAATCGTTCCAAAACTCAGCCAAATTCTTCCGCCGATGGCGATTCGCGCCCGTTGGTATCGCGTCGCGTTGATGGGCGAGAGCGATCTTGACTCGCTGATCGCGCCGGTCTACACCAAGTACGCGAACCCTGTGACGACGATTCTGGCCGCCGCCGGTGATATCGATATACACCTGCGCGCGCGTTCTGTGAACGCCGAAGAAGCGGAGACCCTTCTCGAAGAACTGGGCTCCCATATCGAGAGTTTGATCGGCGATCGCATCTACTCAAACAACGGCGACTCGCTATCGAAAACAGTGGGTGACATGCTGCGCGCGCATGGCCAAACCGTAGCCGTTGCGGAAAGCTGTACAGGTGGCCTGTTAGGCGCCACGATCACCGAAGTGAGCGGCTCGAGCAAGTACTTCGCGGGCGGATTCCTGACGTATACGAACGAAATGAAGACGGCATTGCTGGACGTGCCTCCGGCTCTGATCGAGAAGCATACGGAAGTGAGTGAAGAAGTCTCCATAGCGATGGCTTCTGGCGCCCGCGCTAAGACAAACGCAACGTACGCCCTCAGCGTAACCGGTTACGCCGACGGTGATCGGGCCGGGTTAGTCTATATCGGACTCGCCACGCCCAAGCACACACACGCGCGGCGTTTGAGTCTCTTCGGCGACCGCCAGCGTGTTAGGGGCTTGGCCGTGATCAATTGCCTGGACTGGCTGCGGCGATCTATCGCACCCGAATTGCGCTGACCATTCGTCCGTCGCCCTTGTCGCGCCGGAACGAATGAAACAGTTCCGCATCGCAGTGGGTGCAAAGTCCGAGTGCGTCGATGCGTTGAAGGCCTGCGCCTACAAGTTGCCGGCGGTTCGCCGCGATCAAGTCGACAAATGGCCGCGGATCACGCTCTATTCGTTCGATGGGAAAGTGTGTTGCCACATCCTCGCCTACTTCAAAACAACACGCGCCGATTGCCGGCCCAATCGCCGCCAACAGAGCCTCGCGCCGGGATCCATCAGACACCATCCGCTCAACCACTTCGCCAATAATTCGCGCCGCCGTGCCTCGCCATCCAGCATGCACAGCCGCGACGGCGCGGCGCCCAGGGTCGGCAATTAGCACCGGCACGCAGTCGGCCGTGCGAATCTCAAGCCACAGCCCTTGCTGCGTGGACAGCAACGCATCGCCTTCGCCGCGGTGTCCGGGCGCGAAAGTCGAAACGAAAGTCGCCGAATGCGTCTGCTTCAGCCGCGCCGTCAATTCATAGGGCGTCCAAGCGCCGTCATGCCGCGTGCCGAAGCCATGTTCCAGCCATGTTTCGCGCTCTAATATCTCGGAGGTCAGCACGACGCCCGATACCACTCGAACGTACGCCGCAATCCCTCTTCAATCGGAAACTGCGGATCGTGACCAAGATCGCGTCGCGCCGCCGTGGTATCGGCCTGCGAATCACGGACGTCGCCTTCCCGCGGCGGGCCGTACTTCGCGGGAATGGAAACGCCTGCCAGCTTCTGCACTTCGCTCCAAAGGAAGTTCAACGAGTAGCGATTCCCATTGCCAGCGTTGTAGACGTTACCGGAAACACCTGGCGCGTGCGCGGCCTTGTGTACCAGCGCCGCCACGTCTTCGACGTAGGTGAAATCGCGTGTCTGCTCGCCATCGCCGAAGATCGGCGGCGCGGTGTTTTCAAGGGCCGCCTTCATGAACAAACTCAATACGCCCGAATACGGGCTGCCCGGATCCTGGCGCGGTCCGAACACGTTGAAGAAGCGTAGCGACACCGCCTCCAGCCCGTAGCAGGAGTGAAACACCGAACCGTAATACTCGCCTAGGAGTTTTTGTAAAGCATACGGCGACTTCGGCTTCGGCGCCATCGTCTCCACCTTCGGCAGTACCAGCGTATCTCCGTACGCTGAGCTCGACGCGGCGTAGACCACGCGACGCACGCCGGCCTCCTTCGCCGCGCGATAGACGTTGAACGTGCCGTTGCAATTGACGTCGTGCGAAGGCACCGGGTCCTTAATCGATCTTGGCACCGAGGGTATCGCGGCGAGATGAAAAACCGTGTCGATACCAGCAAACAATGGCCGAATCGCGGCGAACTCGCGGATGTCGGTGACGTGCACGTCGACTCGTTCTTTCACCTCTTCGAGGTTCGCCGGCTTGCCGCTCAGCATGTTGTCGATGACCGCGACGCGCGCTTGGCCCGACTGCAAGAGCTCGCGCACCAGTGCCGAACCAATAAAACCGGCGCCGCCCGTGATCAAGTAACGTGTAGACATTAGAGTGCCGCGATCTCCGCTTCCATGTGGCGCAACGATTCGTTGGCGATCGCTTCCGAACCGAACGTGAAATCGAATGCTTCCATCGAAATCCAGCCCGTGTAATTGCGGTCGCGGAGAGCGCGCAGCACGGGCTTGAAATCGTAGTTGCCCTTGCTCGGATGTTTACCGTCCATTTCGTTGACGTGCACGTGGCGAATCAGCGGGAAGTGGCGCGCCACCAGCGTCGCGTGTGGTTCGGCTTCCATTACCGCGTTATGCGAGTCGAACATCGTTTGAATCGAAGGACTGTCGGTCTCCTTGACCCAGGCCGCGGCTTCGTCAAGCGTCGTCACGACATCGGTATCGGTCGGCGGTAACGCTTCGATTAACAACGTGACTCCGCGCATCTCGGCGTGTTTCGCGACACTGCGCAATCCGTTGACGTAGTTCCGCGTAGCTTCCTGAGCGGACAAGCCGCCCACCGAACTGCGCTGTTTCGGGGAGCCAAATATCATTACCCCGCCGCTTTGCATCAGATCGGCGCAGAGATCGATCGAGGTGCGGATGTGCTCCCAACTGCGCGCTCGCAGCGCGTGGTCCGGTGTGGTCACGTGCAGCCCATTCGGCGCGACCATTAACCAATGGAGACCGACGAACTCGAGTCCCTCATCGGCCATGATCGCAACGCATTCGCGCCGCCGTTCGGGCGTGATCGTTGACGGATCGTCGGCGAGCGTGAACGGTGCGATCTCGATGCCGGTGTAGCCGGCGCTACGGATGGACTTGCAGGCGTCGCGGAAGTCCCATCCTTTGTAAACCTCGTTGCAGATGGCGTGGCGGAAACGAAAGGACATGAATCTTCAGTTTAACTACAATGTTGCAATGAACCGTCGTGCGTTGTTGACTGGTCTCGCGGCCCTGCCATCGGCTGCCCTGGCCGAAACCGATCCGGAGATGTATTGGCGGCGTATTCGCGAGGAGCAGTTCTCGCTGCCACACTGGCGCGTGTTCCTGAACAACGGCAGTCTTGGCATCACGCCTAAGCCGGTCGTTGCCGCGATGAAGGCCTTCATCGATCGATCGGCCGCGCTCGACATCGAAGAGTATCCGCGCTGGGGCTACGAACGCATGGACGAGCATCGGAAGGCGCTCGCCGCCTTTGTCGGTTGCGATCCCGACGAACTCGCGCTGACGCACAACGCCACCGAAGCGATCAGCCTCGTCGCGCAAGGACTCGACTTGAAAACCGGCGACGAGGTACTGATGACCGATCAGGAACATCCCAGCGGCCGAGGCGCGTGGACCGTGCGCGCCGCGCGCCACGGCATCGTGGTTCGGCAAGTGCCGATCCCACTGCCGCCGAAGAGCCCCGAACAGTTGGCTGAGTTGATGGTCGGTGCCATTGGTCCCCGCACGCGAGTGCTCTGTTTTAGCGGCATCACAACGACGACCGGCCTCATCATGCCGGTACGCGAGATCTGCCGCGCCGCCCGCGCCAAGGGCGTGCTGACACTTGTCGACGGCGCGCATATGCACGGCCAGATTCCGTTTCGCATCGATGAAATGGACTGCGATTTCATGGCCGCCAGTCCTCACAAGTGGCTATTCGCGCCTGCCGGTTGCGGCTTTCTCTACATCCGTCGCGAACACCAGGATCGCGTGTTTCCCTCCATCACTACCGACGGCTGGGTGAACTCTTCGCTTGCCGCCGCGCGCTTCATGCTCGTCGGGACAAATAATCGTTCGATCTTTGAAGGCATGATGGCGGGTTTGCAATTCGCCAAAGACATCGGCCCCGAACGAATCATGAAGCGCATGCATCAGCTTGCCCGGATGGTTCGCGACCGCGCCGCGAAAGAGCCGTCGCTCCGAATTTTGACTCCGGACGACGACCGGCTCTTCGGCTGCATGGTAACGCTGCAGTTGCAACCCGAACACGCGAAGCGCTTCGCGGCGCTCGTCAAGGAGCGGCGCATGTGGACGCTTGCCGCCGAGCGCTTCCGCGTGTCGGCTCACATCCACACGCGGCCTGGTGATATCGACGCGCTGTTCCAGGCGGTCGCGGATTCGAAAGCGTAGCCGCTAGTCCAGCCGCGCGGCGTTCGCCTTGCCGAACATCGCCGACATGCCTGCCGATATTACTCGCTGCGCGCACAGTCCGTCGTTGTGATTCGCGGGAAACGCCGCGCCGCTCCGCACGCAGTCGATGAACGCAGCGACTTCCGCGCGATATGCCGCGCCGAAGCGGTCGACAAACTCAGGCGCCGTCAATCCGGCTGTTCCGCCCGCAAACGCCTTGCGCGCGGTCGGTTCGGCGGCGCCGCGCTGGCCATACGCTTCCACCACGATTTCATGCGGCCGTTGATCGAAGCGTCCGATCTGAATTTGCCCTTGCTCGCCGAAGATGATCGTCTCCACTCGGTACCCCGAAACGTGATTGCGCGAAACCTGCACCTGTGCGTGCAGATCTTCGCCGAACCACATGTAGAGAGCGGCGTCGTCGAAGTCTTCCTGGCATGTCGTCAACGCATGGCTATAGATGCGCGAACCGATCGCCAGCGCGCGGTCCGGCATCTTGCCGGTGAGCCACAAAATCTCATCAACATTGTGCACCGACATATCCGGCAAGATGCCGTCGCTCTGATAGCCGTTCGGCGCGGGGCCTGAGTCTTCCAGCGCCGAGTAGATCTTGAATACCTTGCCGACCGCGCCCGAATGCGCCAATTCGCGGCCATAAGCCAGCGCCGGATCGAAGCGCCGCTGGAACGCAAGCATTACGGCGTTCGGCGCATCCCGATCGAGTTCGGCGCAGAACTCGGTATCGCCTCTCAACGAACCCGTCAGCGGTTTTTCCAGAAGGACGCGTTGCCCGGCTTTCACCAGAAGCGAAGTGTGTTCGCGATGCTTCTCGGTGGGGGTTACGATCATCGTGGCGTTGCACCCGCCAGATTCCCGGTACTCCTCAATCGAGCCGAACGCCTGCGCCGACGAGCCATGCTCGGCGATGAAACGCTTCGCCTTGTCGAGGTCGATATCGACGACCGCCGCAAGCCTGCAAGCGCCGTCGCGCCGTTCAATATCGAGGATGTTGAGCGCGTGCACCCATCCCATCCGGCCAACGCCGATGATGCCGAGTTCCAGTGGTTGAGACATTTCGACTATTGTAGCGGCAGTTCCATCAACAGCCCATCGTCGAACACACCATCGATGCATACGTGCCTTCGCAAAAGGCCGCACTCGGTGAATCCAAGCGACATGTAGTACCCCTGCGCATGAATGTTCGAGGCACGAACCTGAATGAATATCTTCGCGTAGTGATTCGCAATCGCGAACGATTTGGTGTGCTCGAACAATTGCCGGCCGATTCCTCTCCCGCGCGCGGCTGGCGTTAAGAACGTTCCGATCTGCGCAACGTGCATCATAGACACGAACGTTCCTTTCTCGAGGGTTTGCAGCCCGACGATCTCGCTTTCGACGGCAACATGAATCGCCTCGCGAGCGTTCAGGCGCTCTATGTAGGTGCGCTGCTCTTCGGCGGTCCATGCCGTTGTGATCGCCGAATGTACGCGCTCGGCTGCGATGCCCGCCATTATGCGTGCGATCGCCTCGGCGTCTTCCGGTGTGGCCCTTCGAATCGTCACGATTGCAGGATCTTCTTTACGACGTTGCCGTGTACGTCGGTGAGTCGGAAGTAGCGGCCAGCGTAGCGGTAGGTCAACTTGGTGTGATCGATGCCGAGACAGTGCAGCAGCGTTGCCTGCAGATCGTGAACGTGCACCGGATCGGCAACGATGTTGTAACTGTAGTCGTCCGTTTCGCCATACACGAGCCCTGGTTTCATACCGCCGCCGGCCATCCACATCGTGAAGCAGCGCGGGTGGTGATCGCGCCCGTAGTCTTGATCCGTCAGGCGTCCCTGGCAATATACCGTGCGTCCAAATTCGCCGCCCCAGACCACCAGCGTGTCTTGCAGCATTCCACGTTGTTCCAGATCGCGCACCAGCGCCGCGGCCGGTTGATCGGTCTCGCGGCATCGCGCGGGCAGGCCCTTTTGCAAGCCGCCGTGATGATCCCAATCGCGATGATAGAGCTGAATAAACCGCACGCCGCGCTCGGCCAGCCGGCGGGCCATCAGGCAGTTGTACGCGAATGTGCCGGGTTTGCGCGCATCGGCGCCGTAGCTCTCAACAACGCTCGCGGACTCCTTCGATAGGTCCGTCAGCTCCGGCACCGACGCCTGCATCTGAAAAGCCATCTCATACTGCGCGATGCGCGTGGCGATTTCCGGATCGCCCGTTTCATTGAACTTCGATTGATTGATTGCGGCCAGCGAATCGAGATACGCGCGCCGGTCTTCCCGCGACACGCCTTCGGGATCGCGCAGAAACAACACCGGATCGCCGACGCTTCGAAACTTCACGCCCTGATACTGCGTTGGCAAGAAACCGCTGCCCCAAAGCCGGTCATACAGCGGCTGGCCGCCACTGCCGACTGAAATCATGACAACGAATCCCGGCAGATCCTTTGCTTCGCTGCCGAGTCCATACGACACCCACGAACCCATGCTCGGCCGCCCGGCGATCTGCGAGCCGGTTTGCAGAAACGTCACCGCCGGATCGTGGTTGATCGCTTCGGTATGAATCGATCGCACGACCGTCAGTTTGTCCGCGATCTTTGCCGTGTGCGGCAGCAACTCGCTGATCCACGCTCCACTCTGTCCGTGTTGCTGAAATGAAAATCGCGCGGGGACTACGGGAAATGTCGACTGCGTCGATGACATCCCAGTCAGCCGTTGGCCCATGCGAATCGAGTCGGGCAGCTCTTCTTTGTATTTGTCCCTCAAGCGCGGCTTGTAGTCGAAGAGTTCTAACTGCGAAGGCCCGCCCGATTGGAACAGATAGATGATTCGCTTGGCCTTCGGTGCGTGATGGGTCGCCTGTGCGTTCAGAAGACTATGCAGCGCGGCGGTTGTAAGGAACGTGCGGCGTTTCATTCTTTCGTCACCGTTTCATCGAGATTGAGGATGAGGCTCGCGACCATCGTGTATGCCGCCAGTTCCGTGATGTTGAGCGACTTGTCGCGCTCGGATGCACCCGCGTTCAGCGACCGCTCCGCAGCCTTTGGATCCGCGTCGAATTTCTTCACGAACCGATCATACGTGAGGCGCGCCGCCGAGGCCTCTTTTGCCGATGGCGCCCGCGCAAGCGCAACACGCCACGCGTAGGCCACTCGGTCGTCAACCGACGCCCCGCCCTCGCGGATCATGCGTTCAGCGAACTTGCGCGCCGCTTCGACGAACGTCACGTCGTTCATCAAGTTGAGGGCTTGCAGCGGAGTATTCGTGCGAGTCTCGCGCACTACGCAGCCTTCTCGTGTCGGCGAATCGAAGTTGATCATCATCGGCGGCGCGACGGTGCGCTTCCAATAGGTGTACAGCGACCGTCGATACAGCCCGTCGCCCTTGTCCTCTCGATACGCGCCGCCCGATAGCTCCTGCCAGAGTCCCGGTGGTTGATACGGCTTCACGCTAGGCCCTCCGGTTTTGTTGACGAGCAGCCCCGAGACCGCCAGCGCCTGATCGCGTACAAACGCCGCCGGCAAACGCACACGGGGACCGCGCGAAATCAAACGATTCTCCGGATCTCGCTGCCACTGCTCCGGTGATGCCGCCGACGTCTGCCGATACGCTTCACTCATCACGATCAGTTTTTCCATTGCACGCAAATCCCAGCCGCGGTCCATGAACTCCACCGCCAAATAATCAAGTAGAGCGAGATGCGATGGCCACTCGCCTTGCGAACCGAGATCTTCCACGGTTTTGACCAGACCCGTTCCGAAGAACATCTGCCACATCCGGTTCATCTGCACACGCGCGGTCAGCGGATTGTGACGGTCGACCAGCCACTGCGCGAGGCCCAACCGGTTGCGCGGCCACTCCGGTTTCATCGCTGGCAGAGCGTGCGGTGTCGCCGACTCAACGGCTTCGCCTCGCGCGTCATACGCTCCTCGCTTCAGCAGGTACGCCTGCCGCTTCGGGCCTTCCACCATGACCATTACCGTAGGAAGCGTCTCGTTGTATTTGTCGCGTTCGATGCGCGCCGCATCGCGGGCGGCCAACGTATCTTTGATCGGCGCCGATGCTCCCTGATCCAGAAACGCTAACTGCAACTTCGCCCGTTGCTGCGCCGTGCGGCGCTTTTCAGGGATCGCCGCGATCTGATCGATCGTCTCCAAAACAGCCGTCGACAACGCTTCCTCTTCCGTTAGCGCTCGATCGAACACGCGAACGTCGTCGATCGCGCCAGTGAATTTCATCCCGCCGCCGGAGCCGATCAGAAACGGTACCTTCGGTCCGAATGGGTACGTCAACTCGTCGAACGTGATCTTGATTTTCGCTGGTCTGCCGTCGATCCAAATCCGCACACCCGCGCCTTTGCGCGTTCCGTCGTAGGTGAACGCGAGATGCTGCCACTTTCCCTGCGCGAGTTTCTCTTCGGTCTCCAATCGCAAGCTGATGTCCGTGTATCGCCTTGTCGCAACGAAATGCAGGTTCCCCTGCTTGACGTAGAGGCCATACCCTTCGCCTTCCCAATAATCCTCAATTCTCGACAGGATCGTTCCGTTCTCGCTCTCCGGCTTTACCCACGCGGCGAAACTGTACGGCGACATGTAGTTGAAATTTGCCTTGTCGCCCGCACTGACCTGAGCGGCCCCGTTAAACTGTGCCGCCTTGCCCCGCTTTCCTTCGGTAACCGTGCAGGGCGTATCGCACGACTCAAGATCATCGTAAATGATGAGGCCCTTCTCGACTCTCCAGTCGTATTCCTTTCGGTCTTTGATCCGCCGCTCCCAAATCTTCCGCTCTTTGCCCGATTGCGCCGAGAGCGCGTTCCAGTTCGCCTCCGCGCTCCGCAGCTTTGCGTCGTATTCCGCGAGCTTTGCCGCCATCTCCGGCGTCGGCGCTTTGATCGTCGGCTCTTCGTTGCCGAAGTTGTAGACCAGCCCGCGTTCGGGCACATTGTTGTAGAACGCGAACATCGAGTAGAAGTCTTTCTGTGTCAGCGGATCGTACTTGTGATCGTGACACCGAGCGCAGCCGAGCGTGAGTCCCAGCCACACGGTCGCCGTCGTTTCCACACGGTCGGCGACATATTCGACGCGGAACTCTTCTTCGACAATGCCGCCCTCGGCGTTCGTGCGATGGTTGCGATGAAAGCCCGTCGCGATCTTCTGCGGCAGCGTTGCGTTCGGCAACAAATCGCCCGCGATTTGTTCAATGGTGAATTTGTCAAACGGCATGTTCGTCTTGTACGCGTCGATGACCCAGTCTCGCCACCGCCACATATCGCGCACACCATCGCTTTGATATCCATTGGTGTCGGCATACCGCGCCCACTCCAGCCACCGCTGCGCCATGCGTTCGGCGTGTTCGGGCGAAGCGAGTAGCTGATCGACGACCCTCTCGTAGTCGGCTATCGTGAACTTCGCCGCGAGTTCGGGCGACGGCGGTAGGCCGGTCAGATCCAGATAGACACGTCGCAACAGCGTGTGCGCCGGCGCCTGCGCCGACGTCTTCAAGCCGTCTCGCTGCAGCCGGCGGCGAACGAATTCGTCGATTCCGCCGCCGTTCGGCCGCGTAGGGGCAACCAATGACCAGTGATTTTGCCACGGCGCGCCTTGATCGATCCAGCGTTTGATCGTCTCGATGTCGGACTTCGCCAACGCTGCGTGGCCTGCATAGGCGGGAGGCATGCGTTTAGCGATGTTGGTTTCGGTAACCCGCGCGTAGATCTCGGACCCTTTGCCCGCCGCGCTCGGCACGTCGAGCCGCAGCGGGCTCTTGCGATTCGCCGCATCCGGCCCATGACACGCAAAGCAGCGGTCGCTTAGTATCGGGCGAATGTCTCGGTTGAATTCGACTTGTTGGCCGGCTAACACTCCGGCGAACGCAAATGCTGCAAGGGGACGCACCCTTCTATGAAATCATAATCGCGATCGCGCGTACTCTATTCGAGATACTTCTTCAAGTCCGGTTCGACTTGCGCTTTCACCTCGGCTGAGTCGATATTCTCTTTCGTGACAAGCTTGGGCGGCAGCGGCTGATCCTTCTTCACTTCCTTGCCGTCCAACTTCTCAACCGCGGCGATCACGGAGTTGTAACCCATCTGCATCGGGTTCTGGATCACCAGCGAATCGATCGCCCCGGCGCGCACATCGGCCAGCAACGTCTGGCTCCAGTCGAAGCCGACCATCTTCACCTTTGAGTCTTTGCGGCCTTTCAGCGCCTGCGCCGCGCCCACGGCGCTCGATTCGTTCGAAGCGAACAGCCCGTTGGCATCCGGAATCGCCGTGAGCATGTTCTCGGCCACTTGCAGCGACTTGGCGAAGTCCGCCATTCCGTAGCGCTTATCGACGATCTGGATCTCAGGAAACTTCTTCTTCACTTGATCTTCGAAGCCGGACTCGCGCGCCATCGTGGACGCGCCGCCAGGCTGCACGGCGACAACGATTACCTTGCCTTTGCCACCGAGGATTTCGCCCATCCGATCGGCTGCGAGTTGGCCGGCAGCGTAGTTGTCGGTTGCTACGAGCGAGACGTAGTTCTCGGTGTCGATGCCGCTGTCGAAAATTACAACGGGGATCTTTGCGTTGTGCGCGCGGTCAACCACGCCCACCATCACCTTCTTGTCGATTGGGGCCAGAACGATCGCGTCCACACGCTGGTTGATCATCGCTTCGACGATCTGAATCTGGCCGTTATAGTCGGTTTCCGTCGCCGGGCCATTCCAAATGATATCGACGTTCAACTCGCGCGAGGCCTTGACCGCGCCCGCGTGGACGGACTGCCAAAAAAGATGCGCGCGCCCCTTTGGAACGACCGCGATGCGGCGCTTGCTCGACTTGGCGCAGCCCGCAAAAGAAAGCGCGGCAGCCGCTAGGGCGCCGCGCATAAAGGTGTTGCGTTTCATCTTACTGTGGAAATTCCTTCGGCTCGGTAAGGTGCTGCCACCCGCGTCCGCTCAGCGCCTTCATGAAAGCCACCAGATCGGCTTTCTGCGCGGGCGTGAGTTTGAGTGGCTTCATCTCTTCGTCCAGGTTCTTGTTTTTGATGCCGCCTTTGTCGTAGAACTCGACGACCTCTTCGAGCGTCTTCAACCTTCCGTCGTGCATGTACGGGAACGTATGTTCGATCTCGCGCAGAGTCGGCGTCTTGAATTGGCCGAAGTGCGAAGGATCCTTCGTCACTGCGAAGCGCCCCTCTTCCGGAGTCGCCTTGTCCTGGCCGATGCCGAGATTGTGGAACGCGTTCAATGTGAAGTTCGGACCCTCGTGGCACTTGTCGCACTTGGCTTTGTTGAAGTAGACATCCATGCCCCGGACTTGCGCTGGAGTCATGGCGGCTTTGTTGCCGGCCTTGTAGCGGTCGTACGGTGCGTCGCCGCTCAACACCGTGCGTTCAAACGTCGCGATCGCCTTGGCGATGTGGTCGAGTGTGAACTCTTCGGCGCCGAACACGGCCTTGAACTTCGCGCGATAACCCGCGATGCCCCGCAGTGTCTTTACGACATTCGCGTGCGTGTTCCCCATCTCGATCGGATTCGCCATTGGGCCAACTGCTTGCGCTTCCAGCGTCGCCGCGCGGCCGTTCCAGAATTGCAAGAGGCCGTAGGCGCGATTGATTACCGTAGGCGCTGAGATCGGGCCCTTCTGGCCGCGGATGCCGGTCGAGACCGGAGCTTGATCGGTGAAGCCCTTCTTCGGATCGTGGCAAGTCGCGCACGACAACGTGCCGTCGCCCGAGATCCGCTTGTCGTAATAGAGCAATCGGCCGAGATCGGCCTTCGCGGCGGAATACGCGTTGTCCTTTGGCCAAATGATCGTCGTTAGGCCCAGCGGAGTTTTGACGCCGGCCGCCTTTTGAGCGTGAAGCAGGAACGCTGGCACGGCGACTAGTGCCGCCGTACCAATCCACAGTGAAGTTTTGGAAACCATGACTTTCCGTTATTTCTTCACGTATCCGGCAACGTAAAGAGCGCGGTAGCCCGCGTGCGAGGCGAGCGTGCCGGTCACTTCCATCACGTGCGCCATGTGATCCGATGCGGCTTTGCGGAAGTCGCTCATCGTCTGGCCGTCGCGGCGCGGATCGTGTTCTTCTTCCATCAGCATGTACAACGTGCCATCGGCGGTGAGCAGGCCGATCGGCTGGCCGGAGGCTGCGCACTTCTGTCCACAGGCGCGGTGCTTCTCGCCGTGCTTGCCAAGCTGCAAGTAGCAGGAAAATTCGACGAGTTCGCCGACGACTGTCGTGACCTTTCCATCGCGCGGTTTGCCGTCGATGCCGGCCGAAACGGTGGTCTGTGACCAGGCGTCTCCTTTGGCGCCCATGGTGCCCATGGGCTTCTTGTAGGTTGCATCGCCGATCGGCGCCCAAGCCGGAGCGAGCACGCCGGGGCCGCCGGCTTTCTTGGTGTCTTTCTTCGCTTCTTGCGCGAACATCATGCCGGCCGCGGCCAGCGCTACGATTGTGAATTTCATCGTGTTGGTCTCCCTTGTAGTTTCAATTTGCCGATTCCACTTGGTACGATATCACGGCAAACGTGTATTATCTCATTCTCTTCCTCATCGCGGCGCCCCTGGTTGCGCAAGAGCGCTGGCAGGCGCGGTCCATGGTGATCTCGTCGCGCGGGATCGCGGCGACAAGTCAGTCGCTTGCCTCCCAGGCCGGTGCGCAGATTCTGGCGCGAGGCGGGTCGGCCGTCGACGCCGCCATCGCCGCCAACGCCGTCCTATCCGTGGTCGAACCGATGATGTGTGGCATCGGAGGAGACCTGTTCGCCATTCACTACGACGCGAAGTCGGCGAAGCTGTCCGGCATAAACGCCAGCGGCTGGAGCGGAAAAGGACAAACGCTCGAAGCCTATCGCGCCAAAGGCCTGAGCGGCGTTCCATACTCTGGAATTCACACGGCGACGGTGCCCGGCGCGGTCGACGGCTGGTGGCAGTTGCACCAGAAGTTCGGCAAGCTGCCGTGGGCGGATCTATTCCAGCCGGCGATCTACTACGCACGCGAAGGCTTTCCCGTCACCGAGATCATTCAGGAAGATTGGGCTGGCACCTCGTCGAAGTTGGAGCGAGACGAGAACGCCCGAAAATACTGGCTGATCGATGGCCGGGCGCCGCGCCTTGGAGAAGTCTTCAAGGTCCCCGCACTTGCAACAGCGCTTTCGATCATTGCGAAGGGCGGCCGCGATGCGTTTTACAACGGGCCGATCGCGCAGTCGATTTTGAAGACGTCAAGAAGGCTCGGCGGCACGTTGGTGCAGGAAGATTTCACGCTGTTCCGGTCCGAGTGGATTGATCCGATCTCGACCGATTACCGCGGCTGGAAGGTTTACGAGATGCCGCCGAACGGGCAAGGAATCGCGGCGTTGATGATGTTGAATCTGATGGAGATGTTCTCGCTGCCGCAGATGGACCCGCGCTCCGCCGAGGCGATGCACCTAAAAATCGAAGCCCAAAAGTTGGCGTATCGCGACCTCTACGCCTACGTCGCCGATCCGAAAGTCTCGAAGGTCCCGATTGCGGGGATGTTGTCGAAGGCCTATGCCACAGAGCGTGCGAAAGGCATTCAGGCCGGCCGCGCGACCTGCGACACGCGGCCCGGCGAACCGGAGAAGGGTCACACGATCTATCTCAGTGTCATCGATAAAGAAGGCAACACCCTGAGCTGGATTCAGAGCATTTCGGACATGTGGGGATCCGGAGTCGCAGTCGACGACTACGCATTTCATTTGCACGACCGCGCCGGCGGCTTCTCGTCCGATCCCGCGCATCCGAACGTGCTGGCCGCGCGCAAGCGGCCGTTCCACACCATCATTCCAGGGTTCATGGAAAAGGGTAGCCAGAAGATCGCGTTTGGAATCATGCGCGGCGGCAATCAGGCGCAGGCGCACGCGCAGTTTGTGTCAAACGTCGTCGATCACAACATGAACATTCAAGCCGCGCTGGAAGCAACGCGGTTCACGCGGCGATCGGTGGAAGGCTGCGGTGTGATGATTGAAAATCGGTTGAATGAAGGCGCGCTGGAGAAGCTGCGCGGCATGGGACACATCGTTGACCTGCGCGCGGAGTACTCCGGCCAGATGGGTGGCGGCCAGGCCGTGATGCTCGATACGGCGGCAAAGATGCACTATGGGGCGTCGTCACCACGGAAAGACGGCGCGGCGATTCCCGAGCCGGATCCCTACTTTTTGCAGAGGAAACAATAATGCGACTTTTTGTTTTTGCCGCGATCGCGGCGTTAGCGGCCGAGCCGGCCGAGGAATTGACGAAGCTGGCGAAGAAGTCGCCGCAATCGGCGGAGTTTCGCAAGCAGTTGGAAGCGATGACGCAGCCCGAAGCGCGTAAGGCCGGGCGCGCCGCCGTCGGATACATGGGTGAGTTCGTGCTCGCGTTGGAGTCGTCCAAGCCCGCGGCGATCGTATGGAACGAAGGGCCTCAAGGCAAGGCGGTGCGCTTGAAGGGAACCGATCTGTGGGTTGCGTTAACTTCGGGTAAGACCGGTCGCTCCCACAATTACTACTGGGTCGTCGACGGCAAGCCGCTGCTGGCCGCGCCGCTGCTGCTGCCGAACGACATCGCGGCGTTCGGTCCCGGTAGCTACGAAAAGTCAGGCGTACCGCAAGGCAAGGTTTCGGAGAAGATTGTGCACCAGAGCAAGATCTATCCGGGCATGACCAATGATTACTGGGTTTACGTCCCCGCGCAGTACAACGCCTCGACGCCCGCCGCGCTGATGGTGTGGCAGGACGGGCAGAACTACATCACGCGGCCGGGAAATTCGCGGTTGTTGATCGTCCTGGACAATCTGATGCACGAAAAGAAAATCCCCGTGGCGATCCAAGTCTTCATCTCGCCTGGCATGGTGGGACAGCGCCGTCTGCGCTCCGTACAGTACGACTCGGTCGACGACGTGTACGCGCGCTACCTGCGCGACGAAGTGCTGAAGGACGTCGAGGCGAAGTACAACGTCCGCAAGGATGGCTACTCGCGTTTCATCGCCGGCGAGTCGTCGGGCGCGATCTGTGCATTCAACGTCGCGTGGCAGCACAACGAACACTTCACGCGTGTGTTGTCGCGCATCGGCAGCTACACGAGCATTCAATGGGATCCGTGGAAAAAAGAGGGCGGAAACATCTTCCCGTTCCTCGTCAGAAAGTCCGAGCGCAAGAACATCCGCGTGTGGATGTCCGATGGCGCCAACGATCTGGAGAACAATCACGGCTCGTGGCCGCTGCAGAATATCGCGTTGGCGAACTCGCTGAAGATGAAAGAGTACGATTTCCACTTCGTCTTCGGCACCGCGCAGCACAACACGCAGCACGGCAATGCGGAGTTGCCCGAAGCGCTGGAGTGGTTGTGGCGTGGCTACGACCCCGCGAAGACCTCGGAGTCCTTCACAATGGATCCGGCCGAGAAAACGAAACCGTACTTCCGCGTTAAGGCGTTGAACCGCTAAGCGTGGCGGAGTCGTTTCTGGTTCGGATTCCTCAGGCGGTCGAATTGGATTTCGACTGCGCGGGCGCGCAGGAATACGCCGCCGAGTGGCACGTGTTCTTCGATACCTTCGCGGAAGCGGAGACGTGCGCGCTGCGCTTCGACTCCGTTGTCGAAGTTGTGGCCGATGAGAACTGGTCCGCCGCGCTGCAGGCCGAATGGGTGCCGGTCCCAATCGGCAGGCGCTTCTGGTTAGCACCCGCCGCGTGGCACGGTGCCACGCCAGAAGGCCGCATCAGACTCGAAATGGTGCCGGGCAACGTGTTCGGCGGCGGTGATCATCCGACGACGCAACTCTGTTTGGAGCTACTGGAAGAAGTTGTCTTCGAAGGCGCAAGGGTTGTCGACATCGGAGCGGGCACTGGGATACTTACCCGCGCCGCGCGGGCGCTCCGCGCACAAGCAGTCGGCTGCGATATCGACCAGGCGGCTTCGGTGGACTTTGTCGGTTCAGCGGACGCATTGCGAAGCGGGGCGTTCGATGTTGTCATCGCCAACATCCACCTGGGAGTGTTGCGTGAAATCGCGGCAGATCTGCGGCGGCTCGGCGGTGTTCTTTTATTGAGCGGTTTCTTGCCGGAGCAGTGCGGCGAAGTAGCGGAACTATTCGGCGAACCGCGCGAACTGCGGTGTCGCGCCGGCTGGTGTGCGGGCTATTACTGACGCGCCCCCGGCTGCCACGCCGAGGTGCCCTCTTGCCACTTGTTCGCGGTGAGCCTCGTCTGCTTCTTACCGTCGAAATCCATGATGAATAGCTCGGCGTTCGGCGCGGTGAGGCCGTCGTAGAGCGGCGCTTCGTCGTGGAAACCATGCCTGTCGCTGGTGAACAGAATGCCCTTGCCGTCCGCGGTCCAAGCCGGCAGGCGATCGATGCCAATGGTGGGCGTAATCCGTTTCTTCTCCGCACCGTCGGGCTTGATGGTAAAGACATCGAAGTCGTCTTCGAAAAAACCGGTGTAGGCAATCAGCCCGCCATCGGGCGACCATACCGGATGATCGTCGCGCCCATCGGTAAGAATCGTCGCCTCGCCTTTTTCGATATCAAGCACACGTAATCCGCGATGCATGCGGCCCTGCACGCGGTAGACGATTTTCTTCCCGTCGGGCGACCAACTCGGGTACGCCGCGCCTGCCGGTTCCTTCGTCATGATTTGTAACCCCGCGCCGTCCGGTTTCACGATCGCGATTTGCGATGTGCCCCAATCGGCGTCGAACGAGGCGCCGTAACCGACGGCGATCCAAGCGCCATCGGGCGACCATGATGCTCCGAGCACCTTGTTCTTCCCGGCGGGCAGAATCACGCGGCGCACGGGATCGTAGGCAACCAGCGAACCTCCTTCGGTTACCACGATGCGATTGCCGTCATTGGCGGCGGAGGTCTCCCCGCTCGTGTAGGTCAATCGATAGCCGGGCTCCGCGCTCAGCAACGACTCGCCCTGCCTGCGGGCGCGCGGGGTGACTTTTTCATAGACGACGAATTTGCCATCGGGCGACCAAACAGGATTTCGCATCGCGCGCGCCGCCTTATCGAGCCACACCACCTTTTTCGCATTGATGTACTGCGGAGAGACCTTCAAACCTGGGCCCTTTGAGTGTTCCAAGCGCTCGCCGGAGTCGATATCGATCGACACGATCTGCGAAATCACGCCCTTCTGATCGGCGAGCGTGCGCCGCGCGGGCGCCGTCGCCTCCGCTGTCATCTCGTAAAAAACAACGCGTTTGCTATCCGGCGACCACTTTGGCGAGCCGGCGAACAGCCCCGCCTCCGTGATTCGACGCGCCTCGCTCGCATCGGGCTTCACGATGTAGATTGACGTTTCATGCAACGGCTCCAAGCCAGTGGGTGTGTAACGCGGCTTCGTGCCGCGGTCGGAAGAGAACGCGATCCACTTTCCATCGGGAGACCAGCTCGGTCGGAAATCGCCGCCGGGCGCCGAAGTGAGATTGCGTGAGTTCTTTGACGCGATATCGTAGATCCAAATGTCTGTGATGTCGGCGCCGCGGTTGGACACGTAGGCGATTTGTGTGCCGTCGGGCGAGTAGGCGGGTTGATCCTCGAAGGCGGCTTGGCGGGTTAGGCGTTCGAGGCCGGTGCCATTGTTGCGGATGCGGTAGAGATCGGTCGAGCCGCTGCGTTCGCTGGCGAAGGCGATCCACTTGCCGTCGGGCGAAAAGGTCGGGCTGTAGGCGAGATCGGAAGTGGTGTCGAGGCGGCGCTCGCCGGTACCATCGGCGTTGGAGACAAAAATTGCTATGGAGGCTGGGCCTTCCCGATGGAGATGGATAAGAGGCGCCGTCTGCTGCGCGGTTGCAACCGCCAGCCCGGCGAGGGCGATCAACGATTTCATCTATTCCTATTTTGCCAAGGCTCCGGCGAGAAGCTCGCGGCAGGTCGCGCCTTCGATGTTTTGGACACCGAGGAACGCCAGCGCCATACGTAGAGTTTCGACGTCGCCGTCCGGCGGAATCGGCGGCGCGCCGGTCTGCTTGCTCAGCTTTTCGCCGCCCGATCCGAGTGCGACGGGCAGGTGTAAATAGCGAGGAGTCGGAACGCCGAGTTGACGCTGCAGCCAAATCTGACGGGCGGTCGAATCAAGTAGGTCCGCGCCGCGAACGACGTCGGTGATGCGTTGGTCGGCATCGTCGACGACGACCGCGAACTGATACGAGTACAGTCCGTCGGCGCGCTTGAGAATGAAATCGCCACAGGTTGCCTCGAGGTTCTCTTCGAACGCGCCCAGACGCCGGTCTTCGAAACGGATCATTGCATCGGGCACGCGAAGGCGTATCGTTCGAGGCGGAAGGTTGGTCCCGTTGCGGCAGGCGCCGTCGTATCGCGGCTTTCGAGCGCAAGAGCAAGGGAACACCTTGGAGCCGAGCGACTCCAGCGCCGCGCGATAGAGACCGTGGCGTTGCGTTTGCCAGACCACCTCCTCATCCCATTCGAGCGCGTAGGCTTCGAGTGTTCGCAAAATCTCGCCGTCGGCGCCCGGTACGCAGCGTAGTTCGTCGATGTCTTCGATCCGGACCAGCCATCGCCCCCGCGCGCGGCGCGCGTCAAGCCACGAGCCAACCGCGGCGACCAGTGAGCCAAAGTGTAAGGGGCCGGTTGGCGACGGTGCGAAGCGGCCGCGGTACGGCTCAGCCATTCACCTTCATCTTGTCGCGCGCGTACCGCAGGCTGATCGCCGCGCTTTCCTTCGGCGGGCGGAACGGCGATGAGTCGAGTTCCGTCGTCAGCCAGCCTTGCCAGCCGATCGAATCGAGATGATTTTTGATCGAAACAAAATCAACACCACCTGAGCCAAGCGGCAGGAAAGGCGGGTCCGTCATCATGTCGGGCCAATCGAGTCGGGCGCGCGCGCCGCCGCGTGTGTCGGGCTTGGTGTCTTTCAAGTGAAACTCAACAATTCGATGGCCGAGGGTCTTGGTCAGCTCGACCGGATCGATGCCCGCCAGTGTAATGTGACCGGTGTCGAGTACGAAGGCCACGGTCTTCGGATCGGTGTGGCTGAGCACATAGTCGACCTCGCGGCGATTTTCGAACTGACTCCACATGTGCGCGTGGATTGCGAGGCGCACGCCTTCGGCGGCTGTGCGCTTGCCAAGTTTCTCGACCGTGTCTGAGAGCACCTTCAGATCTTCGTCCGTGGTGCCGGTGGGGAGGCGCGGGCCGAGATTGATCTTGAGATGATTTCCGCCGAGTGCGCGAACAAAGCGCGCCAGCCGCGTGTGCTCGTCGAGGAGTTTCGGCTGCTTGGCGCGATCGTTGAATGCCATCTCCATCGGACCGGAGTTCGACACGGTGATGATGCCGACGCCGATTGCTTTCGCTTTGGCGAGAACCTCGCCGGGCTTGTCGATCGAGTCCTTCAGATAACTGAAGAACGTCTCGACGTTACGATAGCCAACTTCGTGTGACTCGCGCGTGGCGAGCCAGAAGTCGGTCTCCCAGCCACCGCGCGTGTTATTGGTGACGCCGACTTTGTAGCGTGGCTTTCCGGCGGCGGCGAGTGCGGGAGCGAGTGCGACAACGGACCGGCGAGTGAGCATGATGCTTCCATCCTACTCCCCTCGCAGCACATCCGCGGGGTTGAGCGAGGCGGCGCGGCGAGAGGGAATCCAAGCGGCGACGAGCGCGATTAAGCCGAGACCGGAGATGCTGCCGAACCAGGAGACTTCATCCACCGGATCGACCCCAAACAGGAATGCGACGAGCGCGAACTGCGCCGTGAACGCAATGCCAAGACCGAGGACAATTCCGATGGCGGCCAGCTTCAATGCTCCCGTTAGCGTGAGCCGCGCCAGGTCGGCGCCCGTCGCGCCGAGCGCGAGACGCACGCCGAACTCGCCGCGCCGTTGCTCGACAACGTAACTCATGACGCCGTAAACGCCGATCAAGGCGAGCAGCGCGGCGAGCAGCGAAAAGCTGCCAAGCAAAACTGTGCGGAAACGAGGCAGGGCGATCGATTCCGACACCATCGAGTTGAGGGTTTGAAACCGCAGGGCGACGTTTGGCTTATCGGCGAGAATCGTGCGGCGAACCGACTCAGTGATGGAAGCGGGATCGAGGGAAGCGCGGATAACGACCTGCAACTCATCGGCGTATCGGAGGTGCTGTTGATAAGGCATGTACAACTCGGAGGCGGGTTCGATCAAAGGCGAACTGCTGCGGACGTCGCCGACGATGCCGACGATGGTCATCCATTCATCCGGGCGATCGAAGCCGCATGCGATCCGTTTGCCGAGCGCATCGTTGCCACCAAAGATGCGATCGGCCAGAGACTTTGAGACGATGGCGACCGGCGGCGCGTCATGCGTGTCGCGAATTGTGAAGTCGCGGCCGGCGATGCGTGGAATGCCGATGGTCTCGAAGTAGCGCTCGCCGGTGAGGCGGAAACGCGCGGACGGAAGTGTGCTCCGGCGCGAAGTTTTCAGATCGCTCCGGCCCTCGACGGCAAAGTAGCCGCCCGAGGAGTATACGCCGGAGGGCACGCCCATGGCGGCGGAACTGGAGGTGACTCCCGGTATCGCCGCCAGCTTTTCAGGGAGCGCCGCGAACCATCGTGCAGCCGAAAGCTGAGCTGCGTCGGAACTGTTTGCCGGCACGGCGGCGTAGGCGACCAGGACATCGTCCTTTCGGAAGCCGAGTTCGACTTCGTTGAGGCGCAAGAAGCTGCGGAATATCAGAGCGGCGGACACGGCGAGCGCAAGTGCGAGCGCGATCTCCACTACGACGACGAACTGGCGCATGCGGTTGGAGCCGGACACTGTGCCGCGGAGTCCGCCGCCTTGCTTGAGCGCGCTCTGGACATCGATGCGTGCGGACTGCCAGGCGGGCATGAGGCCGAATAGAATCGTCGCGCCAAGGGCAAGAGCGCCGGTAAACAGGAGCACATGGGCATCAATCGAGACCTCGTCCAGTCGCGGCGTGCCGGGCGGGGCGACAGCCACCATCGCCCCAATCGCGATGCGGGCCAGCAGTAGCCCGGCCGCACCGGCGATCGCTGCCAGGACAAAAGACTCGGCGAGAAGGTAGCGGACGATGGCCCACGCGCTGGCGCCGAGGGCCGAGCGCACGGCGAGCTCACGCGTGCGTGCGGCCCCGCGTGCTAGCAGCAAGTTGGCAACGTTGGCGCATGCGATCAGTAGGAGCACCAGCACGGCGGCCAGAAGCGCTTGAAGCGTGGACTTCGATCCAAGCGAGAGAAACTCGGCTAGGTCGGTGGCCTGGAAGGACTTGCGCTCGTGGGTCGCAGGGAACTGCGCGCGCAGGCGCCGGCCGATTGTTTCGAGCTGCGCTTGTGCGGCTTCCAACGATTGCCCGGCGCGCAGGCGCGCCACGACGCGATAGTTGTGCGCCGTACGTTCCAGCAGTTCGGGCGTCGCATTGGCGCGCAGCCAAACATTGGCTTTCGGCGGAAACGCCGTGGCGGTTGCAAGCACGCCGGCTATGGCGAACTGCTTCTCGTAGACAATGACGTTCTGTCCGATTGCGGCGGCGGCAGAGCCGAAAGTTCGCTCGGCGAAATCGGCGGTGACGACCGCGGCGGGAGCGCTGTCGTTGGGATCGAAGGCGCGTCCGGCGAGAATGGCGCCGGGCCCGAATACGGAGAAGAACTGAGGAGAGGCGAATTGTGCGTTCGCGAATTCGGCGCCGTTCTTGGTACGGACGTTGATCTGGCCGCCGTAGTAGTAAGCGATGTGTTCGAACGCGGAAACACCGGAAACGAGATCGAGGTAATCGCCGCCGGATACCGTCCCACTCGCGCCGGTAGTGACGGCGACGATGCGATCGGGTTGATCGTACGGCAATGCGCGCAGAAGTACCGCGTTGACGATGCTAAACACCGCGGTGGCGCCGCCGATTCCGAGACCCAGGATTATCACCGCAACCGCGGTGAAGCCAGAACTGCGCGCGAGGCCGCGAACAGCCAGCCGGACATCACTGAGCATGTTCAATCATTATGCCTTATGGCGGTCCGGCGTCGCCGGGTGCGATATTTGAAGGTCCAGGATGATGCGATAACGTAAAGAAAGTGCCTTCCCCCTCCGCCAGTACCAACGAACACCGCGAAAAGGCGAAATCGCTCGGCGTCATTAAGCTCGCCATCATCACGGTCTCAGACACCCGCACGCCCGAAACTGACGTCAACTCGCAATGGCTCCGCGCCGAGATCGAAAAGCTCGGTCACGAAGTCACGGCGTATCGGCTGATCAAAGACGAGCCCGCGCAAGTCGCCGATACACTCGACGAGCTCGCGAGCAGTGACGCCCGCATCCTACTCTGGAACGGCGGCACCGGCATCTCGCCGCGCGACACAACATTCGACGTCCTCTCGCGCAAACTCGAAAAAACACTGCCCGGCTTCGGCGAACTCTTCCGCATGTTGAGCTTCGAAGTCGTCGGCGCCGCGGCGATGTTGTCGCGCGCGAGTGCCGGCGTCTATCGACGCAAGCTCGTTATCTCGACGCCGGGGTCGCCGAACGCAGTGCAACTAGCGTGGAACCGGCTGATCGCGCCGGAACTGGAACATCTGGCCTGGGAAGTAGTCCGCTAAAACTAACCCAGTCGCTGTTTCAGCTCCGCGTCGATCGCATTCATGAACGCTTCGGTTTCGAGGTACGGATGATCGGGCCGAATCAAAGTCGCCAGATCTTTGGTCATACGTCCCGACTCCACCACATCGACGCATACCTGCTCCAGCGTCTGGGCGAACTTGACGACATCGGGCGTAGAATCCATCTTGCCGCGATACTGCAAGCCGCGCGTCCAGGCGTAGATCGACGCGATCGGATTGGTCGACGTCGGCTTGCCCTGCTGATGCATGCGGTAGTGCCGCGTCACCGTGCCGTGCGCCGCTTCGGCTTCGACCGTCTTGCCATCGGGCGACATCAGCACCGACGTCATCAGGCCCAGCGAACCGTAGCCCTGCGCCACAGTGTCCGACTGCACATCGCCGTCGTAGTTCTTGCAAGCCCACAAGTAGCCGCCGTTCCACTTCAGGTTCGACGCCACCATGTCGTCGATCAGCCGGTGCTCATACGTCAAGCCCTTCGCTTCGAAAGCGGACTTGAACTCGGCGTCGAAGATCTCCTGGAACAGGTTCTTGAAGCGGCCGTCGTAGGCCTTCAAGATCGTATTCTTCGACGACAGATAAACCGGGTACTCGCGGCCGAGCGCGTAGTTGAAGCACGCGCGCGCAAAGCCGGCGATCGAGCTATCGAGATTGAACATGCCCATCGCGATGCCCGCGCCGGGCGCCTTGATGATCTCGCGTTCGATCGGTGCGCCGCCGTCGGCGGGTGTGAAACTGATCTTCAACGTGCCCGCGCCGGGGAAAGTGAAGTCCTGCGCGCGGTATTGATCGCCAAAGCCGTGACGGGCGACGACGACCGGCTTGTCCCAGTGCGGCACGATGCGAGGAACGTTCTTGCACACGATCGGCTCGCGGAAAATCGTCCCATCGAGAATGTTGCGGATCGTGCCGTTCGGGCTGCGCCACATCTGCCTTAGGACAAACTCCTTTACACGCGCTTCGTCGGGCGTGATGGTGGCGCACTTGACGGCCACGCCGTACTCGCGTGCGGCGTTGGCCGAGTCGATGGTGATCTGATCGTTCGTTTCGTCGCGTTTCTGCACCGAGAGGTCGTAATACTTAAGATCGATTTCGAGGTAGGGAAGGATGAGGCGCTCGCGGATCCATTGCCAGATGATGCGCGTCATCTCGTCGCCGTCCATTTCGACGACGGGATTCAAAACCTTAATTTTTGCCATGAAGAGAGAGGACTCCGGGGTGGGATGATATCTCTCTATTATTCCAAATGCGGGGCTACTGCCGCTTCCGCATCGCCGACTTCGGGATTACCAGCGCCATCGACCCGCGCGCGGTCACCACCTCATACTTGCCCTGGAACGCAATCAACAGATGCGCGGCCCACTCTTCCAAGCCGTAGTCTTTCACCAGGTACTGCACCATATCGGTGGTCGCCATTTCGAGCGCGCGGTCGAGCGAGCTCTGAAACTCCGGCTGCGAGCCGATCGAAATAATGGCGTCGGCGGTCTCGACTCGCGGCCCCGTCAACCCGGCCTTCTTACGCAGTGTGACGGAGAACTCCACATCCATCGATGTTTCGACGCCGTTGCCCGTCGGCTCGCCATCGCCCTGCAGCGCGTGGCCGTCGCCGAGGAACAACAACGCGCCGGGATGATAGACCGGCAACATGACGACGGCGCCCTCGCCAATCCGGTTGTAGTCGAGATTGCCGCCATACGATCCCGATGGCGACGACGTCGGCGCCCAATCGCCCGGCGCTGCGACCCCGACACAACCGAGCATTGGCCTGGCCGGAAACTCCATCGCGATCGCGTTGCTGCCCGGCTCCCGCAGCTTGACGATTCCCTTCGCGCGGTCGAGATCCCACGGCACGTAGTGCGCGAAGCCCTTGCGCACGAGGTCGCGCTTGTACACCGGCGGGTACGTTTTCTCGATGTACTCTGGCGTCATCGCGAACAGGCCGAGCCGGTAGCCCGAGTAGCCCCAGTCGCGGTTCAGCCGGACTTTGTTAAAACGAATCAGCACGGCATCGCCAGGCTCGGCGCCTTCAATGTAGAACGGACCAGTGAGCGGATTCGGCCCGTCGGTCCTTTCAACGCTGTTGAAGTCCTTGCCGCTGGAGTCGAGCGTCTTGGTCGCGACCACTTCGCCGGGCTTCACACGCTGCATCACCGGATGCTTCGCGGAGAACGTTCGATAGTAGGGCTGAGCCACCAAGGTCAGCGTTAGTAACGGAAAGAGTTGTAGCGCGCGCATACACAAATGGTAGCCTGAGTGATTAGGACTTGATGGCCGATAAAAAACTGCAAGTAATCCCCCTAGGTGGCCTGGGCGAGTTCGGTATGAACTCAATGGCCATCCGCTATTGCGACGACATCATCGTCGTCGACGCCGGTATGATGTTTCCCGATGCGGAACTCTTAGGCGTCGACATCGTCACGCCCGACTTCTCCTATCTCAAGGACAACGCCGAGAAGGTGCGCGGCCTGCTGCTCACGCACGCGCACGAAGACCACATCGGCGGCGTGCCGTTTCTTCTCGCCGATCTCGACGTCCCCGTCTACGGCACCGGCTTTACCCTGGCGATGGTGGAGCGCCGTCTCGAAGAGCACGCGATGCTCGAAGACGCCAAGCTCAACGAGATCAAACCGGGCGATGTCGTCAAGCTCGGGCCGTTCGAAGTCGAGTTTATCCACGTAACCCACTCGACCGCCGCTTGTGTGGCCCTCGCGATAACCACGCCGCTCGGCGTCATCATTCACACCGGCGATTTCAAAGTCGATCCGACGCCGCTCGACGGCCGCCTCTTCGATCTCCACAAGTTCGCCGAATACGGCAAGCGCGGGGTGCTGCTGCTGCTGTCGGACTCAACCAACGTCGACCGCTCCGGCTACACCGAAAGCGAACGCGCCGTCGCGCCGCGCCTGGAAGACATCATGGTGCGCAGCGAGCGGCGTGTCGTTGTTTCCTGCTTCAGTTCCTCGGTGCACCGCTTGCAGATGATCTTCGATCTCGCGCGCAAGTCCGGCCGCAAGGTCGGCTTGCTCGGCCGCAGCATGCTCTCGGTCACCGAGATCGCGCACAACCTTGGCCTCCTCGAAGTGCACGACAACCTGCTGCTCCGTCCGCAGGACATCCAACTCGCCGAACCCACCAAGACGTGCGTGCTCGTCTCCGGCACGCAAGGCGAGCCGATGAGCGCGCTGTCGCGTGTCGCGGTCGATAATCACAAGCACTTGAAGCTTGAAAAGGGAGACACGGTTGTTCTAAGCGCGCGTATGATTCCTGGCAACGAGAAGAACATCATGCGCATGATCAACCACGTCGCGCGGCGCGGTTCGAACCTGATCTTCGGTTCGATGACGCCGCCCGTGCACGTCTCCGGCCACGGTTCGTCCGAAGAGTTGAAACTGATTCTGAACCTCGTGCGGCCGAAGTATTTCATGCCCGTGCACGGCGAGTATTATCAGCTCTCGCGCCACGCGCAACTGGCCAGGCACTTGTGCGATCACGGCTTGGAAGCGTCGTTTGTCATGGAGACGGGCGAGTCGCTTGAGATCGACGAAAAGGGTGCGCGCAAGGGCGAGCGCATCGCTGTCGGCCGCGTCTGCATCGACTCCGGTTCGATCGATGAAGTCGTCGAAGACATGGTCATCCGCGATCGCCGCCATCTCTCCGAAGACGGCTTCGTCATGCCGATCATCGCGATCGACAAATCGACCGGCAGACCCGAAGGCCCGCCTGAAATCGTCAGCCGGGGATTCCTAAGCGAGGACAACAAAGAGATCCTCGCCGAAGCGAAGAAGGTGGTCGCGCGCACGCTCGAAACATCGAATCAGGAAGAGCGCGCCGACTGGGGTGTGATGCAGGAAAAAATCCGCGCCGATCTGAAGCGGTATCTGACGAAGCAGACCGCGCGCCGCCCGTTGATCATGCCCGTTATATTGGAAGTATGACGATCGAGGACGCATCCGGGTACTCGGGCGAGGCCGACCGCCGCGAGACGCCAACGACGGCGGAAGAAGTGGCCGCGATCCTGCGCGAAGCGTCGTCGAACGGTACGCCGGTGACGATTCTCGGCGCGGGCTCCGGCGTTACAGGCGGCGGCGTGCCTGACGGCGGGATCGCCCTTTCGATGGAGAAATTCCGGCGGCTCGAAATCGGCAACGGGGAAGCACGCGCTGGCGCCGGATTACTGCTCTACGAATTGCAAAACGCGGCGCGCGCGGCCGGCCAGTTCTACGCGCCCGATCCAACGCACAACGCGGCCGCTCTTGGCGGCACGATCGCGAATAACGCCAGCGGCTCGCGGTCGTTTATGTACGGTTCAACACGCCGTCATGTGCTCGCCATGCAAGTCGCTTTCGCAGACGGCTCGGTTCGCGAATTCGAGCGTGGCGACGCGATCGACTTCGACGTGCGCGCCGTTCGACAACCCGCCACGAAGAAACATCAGGCCGGCTATCCCATCAAGCCCGGCATGGATTGGATCGATCTCATCTGCGGCAGCGAAGGCACGCTCGCCGTTGTCATCGAAGCGACGTTTAAGCTGCTGCCCGCTCCAGGACCGCTGCTTACTGGCGTGGTTTTTTTCCCGAGTGAAGAAAAGGCTCTTGACGCCGTCGACGCATGGCGCGGCGTCGAAAGATTACGCATGCTCGAATACGTCGATGCCAACTCGCTGAAATTGGTCGGCGGTCCCGCCTATGGCGCGGGTTTGTTGATCGAGCAGGAAGACCCCGACGAAGAAGCGTGGATCGATCGTCTGGACCATGCCGGCGCGTTGGCCGGCGAGTCCTGGTTCGGCACGGCCGACGCCGACCGCGAACGCTTCCGCAAATTCCGCCATGCGCTGCCCGAGAAAGTTAACGACACCGCTCGCAAACGCGGCTCGCTCAAAATGGGAACCGACTACGCCGTGCCCATCGAGCGCAACCGCGAGATGATCGGTCTCTATCGCAAGGGCCTCGCCGAATTCACCGGCGACGCCGTCATCTACGGCCACATCGGCGACGGCCACCCGCACGTCAATCTTATGCCCGCCGGCGAAGTCGAACGCAACAAAGCCTGGGAGTTGATGCACACGTGGGCGCATCAAGCGGTCGCACTCGGCGGCACCGTCGGCGCCGAACACGGCCTCGGCAAGCGCAAACGCCACCTGCTCGAAATGATGTATTCGAAGCCCGAATTGGACGGGATGAAAGACGTAAAGCAGCGCCTCGACCCAGCCTGGATCCTGGGCCGAGGCAACCTGTTCGATCCGCCTATGCGGTCATAAAGGACGTGATCTCGCCGATTTCGCTTTCCGATAATCGGAACGTCGCTGCGCCCACCACGCCGTTCAATTGCGCGGGCGAACGCAGCCCGACAATTGCCGCCGTTACCTCGGGCCGCCGCAGCGCCCAGGCAATCGCAACTTCGCCCGGTGTGCGGCCGTGCCGCGCGCCGATGTCGCGCAGCAGTTCGACCAGCGCAAGATTGCGCGTCAACAGCGGCTCTTGAAAATTCGGTGTGCGCTGCCGGAAATCGTCTTGCGGCATCGCGGCGATCCGCTCGCGCGTCATTGATCCACTCAGCAGGCCCGACTTCATCGGCGAATAGACGAGAGTCCCGATGTTGTTCGCACCACAGTACGGCAACACCTCGGCTTCAATCTCCGGTGAGACGATGCTGTAGGGCGGTTGCAGCGAACTGATCGGCGCTATCGGCGCGACGCGCTCCAACTGCGACCTGCTGAAGTTCGACACGCCGATCCACCGGACCTTGCCCTCTTTCTTCAACTCCGCCAGCGCGCTCCAACCCTCTTCGATGTCTTCGTCCGGTTCCGGCCAGTGAATCTGGTAAAGATCGATCGTCTCGACATCAAGCCGCCGCAAACTCGCTTCGCATTCGCGCTTGACCGAGTCGGCCTTCGGTCGTTTTCCGATCTGCCGGTTCTCATCCCACACGCGCGCGCATTTAGTAAAGATGTAGGGCTTGGACGATCGCCCTTTCACCGCGCGGCCTACCACCTCTTCGGCGTGGCCTAGTCCATATACCGCCGCCGTGTCGATCCAGTTCCAGCCCGCGTCGAACGCCGCGTGAACGGCGTTTACCGAATCCTGATCGTCCTGCGGTCCCCAGCCGAATGCCCAGCCGCCGCCACCCATCGCCCAAGCTCCCACGCCTAGCGGTGTGATGCGGAGGTCGCTGTTTCCTAATGTTCGAAGTTGCATCGTTCTATTGTGCCGCAAGGTTACGCGAAAATAGATATCATTTTGGTCGAAGAGCAAAGGGGAGGGCTTTCTTGCGACGGAGGCGATCGTGGTTCGCGGCTGCGTTGATCGGTGCGGCGACGCTTAGCTACGCAACTTGGCGAACCTTTGAAGCCGGCCGCGCCGATACAGGGAAGGTGTATCGGATCGCCTACGATTTAACCCCTCCGCATTACGACCACGTTCCAGGAAAAGGCGCCGCCGGATTTGCCGTTGACGTAATGAACGAAGCTGCGCGCCGCGCCAGTGTGCGCTTGGAATGGGTGTATCTCGGCAACGGCGCGCGGGCGGCGCTGTTGGCGGGCCGGGTCGATCTTTCGCCGCTCGGCTATTACCGGCCCGGTTCCTATCCAAGTCTTCATCAGACTCGCCCATGGACCGAGGACTATCACGTCCTTGTATGGGACAAAGCCAGGTTCTCCTCCGGCGCTTCCGACTGGGCCGGCCGCAAAGTCGCGCACGTTGAACGCGTTGCGACCGCCGAGATGGCCGCGTCGCGATTCAAAGGATCGACGCTGCTCCCCGCCAAATCGCGCCTCGAAGCGCTGCGCACCGTTTGCACCGGCGCGGCCGATGTCGCATTTGTCGACCTGCGTGTCATAGAGTCGGCCCTCTTGGAACGGCCCGACGAATGTGGCCGCGTCCGCTTCCATGTCCAGCAGAGCGCTGACTCCGTCGATCGCCTCAGCTTATTTGCGCGTCCAGCGGTGGCTGCGGTCGCCGACCGGATGCGGGACAGCATCGACACAATGATCGACGACGGCAGTTTCGTTACTATTGCCGATCGATGGTTCGTTTTCTCCGGCGGCGAACTCCGCAATGTGGCCCGCCTGCAGCAGAGTAATCAACAGTTGCGGTGGTTGACCGCGCTCTGTGCCGCGATGGCGATCGCGATCGGCGCGCTCGCAGTCCTAATCCGCAAGCTACGCGATGCCCGTGCTACGGCGGATCGCGCTCGCGTCCTGCAGGCCGAGTTTCTAGCCAACGTGAGTCACGAAATCCGCACACCCATGAATGGCGTTATCGGCGCCGCCGAGATTGTCCTCGACTCGGATCTGTCCGCGACGCAGCGCGATTACGTCGAAACCGTGCGGGACTCCGCGCTGACTCAACTCGAGTTGTTGAACCAGATTCTTGATCAATCCAAGCTCGATTCCGGTGTGATGGTTCTTGACATCGAAGCCTTCTCGCCCGCGCGGCTGATTGTGCAGATCGAGCGGACGTTTCAGCACGCGGCGGCGCGCAAGGGCCTGTGGCTTCGGCACTCGATCGAGGGCGATCCGGCGGTGTGTGTCAAGGGCGACCAGCTTCGAATCCGGCAAATTGTGTCCAATCTCGTCGGCAACGCTATCAAGTTCACATCGAGCGGCGGGGTCGACGTCAGACTGGCCATAAAGCGCGAGCCGGAGACCAGCGAGATTATCGTTACAGTCGCTGACACCGGTATCGGCATTCCAGCCGAACAACACGCCTCAATCTTCGAACGTTTCCGGCAGGTCGATTCCTCCACCACGCGTCGCTACGGCGGGACCGGTTTGGGCTTGACGATCGCCCAGCACTTGGCGCAGTTGATGAACGGCGAAATTGCGCTGCGAAGCGCCCCCGGAGAAGGCAGTCAATTCACGTTTCGGGTTCAATTGCCATCCGCTGCCCCGGAGAGCGGCGCCGTTGCCCGACCCGAGCAAACCGTTAGCGCGCTTGATGGCCTGCGCGTTCTTTTGGTTGAAGACAACGTCGTAAATCGGAAGGTGGCCTCCGAAATTCTGCGAAAGTTGGGCGCTGTCGTCACGGTCGCCGTCGATGGTCGCGAGGCGGTCGCTGTGTGCTCGGAGAGCACTTTCGATGCCGTGTTGATGGATTGTCACATGCCGGAGATGGACGGCTACGCCGCGACGGCGGCGATTCGAAATCTTCCCGCGCCCGCACGCGACGTTCCGATCGTCGCGCTCACCGCCGGCGTGTCGAGCGAGGAACGGCGAGCCGCGCTCGCGGCGGGGATGTCGGCCTTTCTCGCCAAACCAGTCAACCGCGAAGAACTCGCCTCGACGCTCGCCGGAATGGCCCGATCCCGGCAGGCCGCGCTTGACACCGCCCCTAGTCCACGCTATACATAGAGTGGACAATGGAACCGCGTGGTCCAGCCATCATCTGAACTTCTTCCCGGAACTCTGTTTCTTCTTATTCTCCGAACGCTCGCAAGCGGGCCGCTTCACGGCTACGCCATCGCCAAGCGCATCAAGGAGTCCTCGAAGGATCTGCTTTCCGTGGAAGAAGGATCTGCACGTCGGTGGCGTCTTCACCCAATTGACGGGTCCTCGAAGGATCTGCTTTCCGTGGAAGAAGGATCGCTGTATCCGGCATTGAACCGGATGCTCGTGAAAGGTTGGCTCGCGGCGGAATGGGGCGTGTCGGAGACCAATCGAAAGGCGCGTTTCTAGAAATTGACGCCGAAGGGCCGCATGGAACTCGCGCGAGCGAACTCGGAGTTCGACCGCATGATCCACGGCATGCGGCTCGTTTTGAAAAACGCGTAAGTGGCTACACGTGACATGGTGGAAGAAGTTTTCGTCCCTGCGTAACCGCGGGGAGTTTGATGCCGAACTCGCCGAAGAGATGCGGCTGCACATCGAAGAACACACGGCCGAGCTGATCCGCGAGGGCTTATCGCCGGCTGAAGCCATACGGCGCGCCCGCGCCCAGTTCGGCTCGCAAGCTTCGCTCGGCGAGCGCACCCGCGACGAGTGGCGGCTCCGCTGGCTCGAAGACCTGCTCTCCGACGTTCGCTACGGCCTGCGTTCTCTCCGGCGCAGCCCAGGATTCCTTGCGGTGGCGGTGCTTTCGTTGGCCTTGGGCATCGGCGTCAACACCACGCTGTTCTCGCTCACGACGGAATTCCTCTTCAGCGTTCCCTCGGTCCGCGATGGCGCCACATTGTGGAGCGCGCGCGTCGGCGGCAATAGTCACATCGGCGCCGAACAATTCCGGTTCCTGCGCGAATCGAATCTTTTTCATGGTGTCGCCGGCTACCGCGAAGATGGCGAAATCAACTGGCGCTCGAACGGCGAAACTCGCTCCCTCCATGCGTTTCGCGTGAGCGACAATCTCTTCGACCTCGCCGGAATTCCGCTGGCGCTAGGGCGGGGAATTCAGCGAGGCGACGAAGATGTCGTCGTCATTTCGCATGCAATGTGGCGGTCGAATCTCGCCTCCGACGCCGATGTCATCGGACGCGTTCTCGAGCTCGACGGCCGTCCACACCGCGTAATAGGAGTGCTCCCCGAAGATCACCGTTCCCTTTTCGGCTTCGGCTTAAGCTCCGATCTTTACGCACCCGTTCGCGGCAACCTCTATTCTCTAATTCTGGTCATCCGCTCCGCCGATGGTCTCAGTCAGACGGCGCTATTGGAACGCCTCCACGCAGCAGCGCGCCGCCTCGACGAACTCTTCCCTGACCGCAATTTCAAATACGTGCAGAATTGCCACATGGACCCCCTGCAAGGACTTGAGCGATTCAAAGGCCGAACGATGATGGGCATCGCCGCATTCTTCGCGATGCTGCTGACCGTAGCCGGGCTGCTGCTGATGATCGCCTGCATCAACGTATCCAACCTTGTGTTGGCGCGCGGCTCGGCGAGAGTCCAGGAATTCGCGGTCCGCGCATCGCTTGGAGCTGGCCGGTGGCGGCTCGTACGCCAGATACTCACCGAGTCTCTGCTGCTGGCGAGCGCGGGGACGGCCGCCGGATTGGCGATCAACTTCCTCCTGACGCGCCTGTTGAATCGAATTCCACTCGATCTTCCGGTGCAACTTGCACTCCGCATGGAGCCCGATTGGCGGCTGCTCGCCTACGCGACGCTGCTGGCGGTCGGCTGTTCCATTGCGGTCGGACTGCTGCCGGCGCTGCGAATCTCCCGAGGCGAATTGGGCGTCGCGATGAAATCATCGGTTGGCGGCCGCTTGACCCTGCGGCGTGTTCTCGTCGTCGCGCAAGTCGCCGTCTCGATCGTCGTGTTGACAGCGGCGGTCTTATTCGCCCGCAACCTCGCGGCATCGGCGGGCGTTGAGCCGAGTTTCGACTTGGATCGCACGATGTACGTGCGAGTCAGGCTTACGCCAGACCGCAATCAAGATGTCGCCAAGAAAGCCGCTTTCGCCGATCGCGTCCAACGTGAGATTGAGGCGCTTCCAGGTGTTCGCGCCCTGGCGCTCACCCTTATGATTCCCATGAATGACGACGCCACGCACGGCGGCAGTTTGCAGCGCGATGGCGTTGGCGAACGCATATTTATGCGGTATCACTTCAATCGCGCCGGCCCCGGCTACTTCGCGACGATTGGCGTGCCGCTGGCGGCCGGCCGCGAGTTTGCCGCCGCCGAGCCAGCCGATTCCATCATCGTCAATGAGTCGTTCGCGCGTCAGTTTTTGGCGGCGGATCTCCTCTCGGACGCACCGTCGACAAGCGCGTTGTCGTCGGAGTCGCGCGCGACTCCAAGTACGCCTACTTGAGCGACCACATGCGGCCAGCGTTGTTTCGGCCATACGAAGCGGAAGTGGGCGAAGGCCGCGGCGCCGCCGTGCAATGGATGGTTCGCACCCACGCCGAGCCTGCCGCGCTCGTCAATGCCGTGCGTGCGCGCCTCGCGGCCATCGACGATTCCGCCGCGATTGACGTTCGCCCCATGCGTAGCGCCATGGGCGCGCTCGGTCTGGCGCTGACCGGTATCGGCGTCTACGGTGTTCTTGCCTTCTCGATCGCCCGTCGTATTCGCGAAATCGGCCTGCGTGTCGCGCTTGGCGCTGAGCCGCGCTCGGTCATTCTCCTCGTGCTGGGCGAATGCGCGTCTCTTATTGGTGTCGGACTCGGTGTCGGGCTGCTCATCGCGGTCTTTATCACGAAACCGCTGGCGGCATTCCTGGTACCCGATGTCTCAACCACCGATCCGGCTACCTACGCCGTTGTCGCTCTGCTGCTACTTGGCGCCGGTATAGTGGCCTGCATCGTCCCCGCACGCCGCGCCCTTCGCATCGATCCCATGGTCGCGCTGCGCTACGAGTAACTACTCCGCGCGTAAACTGTCGAGCGGCTCGCGAGACAACGCCCGTCGCGCGGGCCGCCACGCCGCGATCAGGACGACAATCGCGAACGCGCCAGCCGCCCCCGCGAACGCTAACGAGCCGCCTTGGCGGACGTTGTACAACACCGAATCGAAAATTTCGACGGCCCAGATCGACGCCAACGCACCAACCACGCCGCCGCTCAGAGTGATCAGTGCCGTTCGCCGCAATATCGCCGACAACACCTGCCGCGCCGTCGCGCCCAGCGCCAATCGAATCCCGATCTCCCGCATTCGCGCGCCAACATTCGTCGCCACTATCGCATACAAACCCGCGCCAGTCAGCAGTAAGCCGATCAACCCAAAACCACTCACAATCGCCGCCGTCACGCGCGGCACAAACAGCGCCGAGTCCAGCTGATCCCGCCCCGTGCGCGCGTTGAAATAGGCAAGATTTGGCTCGGAGCGGGGAACCGTCGAGTTGGCAATGATTGCCATCTCCCCGCTATACGGATTTTCGCGTAGCGACTGATACACCATCGGCGACGGATCTTCGCCGATGATCATCGAATCGTGATTGCCCACCACGCCGATGATCTCGTACTGGCCCTTCTCGCCGATTCGGCGCCCCACCGCCCGTTCGCCCCTAAACACAGCCTTCGCCAGCGCCTCATTCACCAGCACGCGATTCTTGTCCCCGCGCTCCCCAGACACACGGCCGTCCATGAGTGGAATCCGCAGTGCTTCAAAGAACCGCGGCGTTACAAGATAAAGCTCCGTGAACTTCTTGTCTCCCAGGTCGATCCCCGAGCCATACAGCGTGAGCGGAACCTTGCTCGTCACTGCCACGGATGTCTCCAGCAACCGGTCGATCAACGCCGGTACCTGCTCGGTCTTGACGCCGCTCAACGACGGATCGATCGAAACAATATGCGCTTGGGAAGGGTCAAATCCGGTCACGCGCCCTCCAGCGTTTCGCACGTTCTGCAATAGAAGCGATGTGGATACAATCAGCACCATCGAAAGCGCCACCTGCACGCCCAGCAGAATATCGCGCAACAGCGGTTTCGCCATGATCGCGCACACCGCTGTCATCAACACCGTCAACATGGTCACACTGACCGCGAACGCCGTCACGCGCCAATCAAGCGGCATCGCAATGTGCAGAGCCACGTTCATCTCGGGCAGCCGGAATGTCGTCAGCGCTTCGGTCGCCCACCAAGCTAGCAGCAATCCACCGGCCCCGCCTGCAACGGCGAGCGCCGCCGACTCGCCGAGAAACTGGCGCAAGATGACGCCCTCGGTCGCTCCCAACGCTCGACGCGTCGCGAACTCACGCGCCCGGCTCGCGGCCCGCGCCAGTTGTAAGTTCGCAACGTTCGCGCAGCTAATGAAAAGTACGAAGCCAGCGAAGATCGACAGCGCCGTCAGCAATACCTCGGCGAGTGCGCGGAAGTTGCTGACGAACTGCCCGGCCGGCGCAACTTGAATCGATCGCGGGCCTTCGAAGAACGACAGCCATTGCAGCCCGGGAATTGCCGCGTCCAGCGCCGCCTGAGCCTGTTGTGGCGAAATTCCGGGGGCGAGCTTCGCCGCCACGCTCACGCCGTCTGTGTTTTCCTTCAACACCCACAGAGACGGCAGAAATCCGAACTCGATCCCGCGAAACGCATCCGGCGCCACACCCGCGATCGTTGCAGACCTCCCGCTCAATTCGATATGCCGTCCCGCGATGAATTCGTCCGCATTGAACTCGGAACGCCATAACCCTTCGCTGATCACGATCGTGTCGCGGTCGACCGCCATCCTCCCGCGCACCGGAACGACATTCAGCAGCGAAAAGTAATTTCGCTCCACCGCCTGTCCAAACACACGCCTCTGCGACAGCCGAAACGTCCGTGCGTTCTGATAGGCCGTCACGCCCTGGAAGGCCCCAATTCCCCGTACCTTCTCGACATCGTCGGGATACCAATCGCTGTCATGGCCGCCCGCGCGAAATTGCAAGCGCACGATTCGATCCGCCTCGCCCACCGGCAGCTTCGTCAGCAAGATCGCATTCACAGCCGCATCAACAGCCACCGTCGCGCCGATCCCACCCGCGAGCGACAACACAATCGCCGCCGCCCACAATGGCTGTTTCAGCGCCAGCCGCACACCATGCCGGACGTCGCGCATGACTACGCAATCACTTCGGAAATCACGCGTCCGCCGATATCGGTCAGCTTTTTGTACCGCCCTGCGTGCAAGTACGTCAGGCGCTCCTGATCGAGTCCCATCAAATTCAGAATTGTGGCGTGAACGTCGCGTACCGGAATCGGCTCGCCCGCGGCGCGCGTCGCGAATTCATCGGTTTCGCCAAACGTCGCACCCGCTTTCACATCGCCGCCCGCCATCCACACCACAAGCCCGTATTGATTGTGATCGCGCCCCGGTTTGTCGGTAACGAGGTTATTGTCGAATGCCGTTCGCCCCATTTCCGAGGCCCAAACGACAAGCGTATCGTCTAACAACCCGCGCGCCTTTAAATCCGCCAAGAGGCCTGCCACTGGTTGATCCACTTCTTTACAATGCTTCGGAATCCGCCCCTTCACATCGCCGTGATCGTCCCATCGATCGCCGCCCGCGCCATGCAGCGCCAGCACATACCGCACGCCGCGTTCGACCATCCTGCGCGCCAGCAAACACTGCCTTCCAAACGTCTCGGAGTTAGGATCGTCGAGCCCGTACAACTTCCGCGTCGCCTCCGATTCGCTCTTAACATCGACAAGCTCCGGCGCCTTCATCTGCATGCGAAACGCCAGTTCATACGAAGCGATCCGCGCTTCGAGTTCCGACCGGTCCGCATGCGCCGCGGCCGCATGTTTGTTGTTCATCCACTGCAGCAGCGCCAACTCCTCGCGCTGTTGTTTATCGGTCAACGACGTTGGCCGGTGCAGATCCACAATCGGCGTATCGCCGTTGCGGAAGATCGTCCCCTGATACGCCGCTGGCAGGTAGCCATTCCCCCAAACGCCCTGTCCGCCAATCGTCGCGCCGCGCGGATCGCCCAGCACCACAAACCCCGGCAGATCCTGATTCTCGCTGCCCAGCCCATAATTCACCCACGCGCCGATCGACGCGCTGCCAGGAAACTGATTACCGGTCAACGTGTGATACACCGCCGGTCCGTGATTGTTGTTGTCGACTTTCACGCCATGCACAAACGCAAGGTCGTCGACG